>ORJL011676045.1_pt1 | contig 19164 bp, 20 predicted proteins | sample 1779941 | NCBI WGS metagenome assembly ORJL01 (sample SAMEA104232317, study PRJEB22302) | groundwater metagenome | biome: forest; feature: aquifer; material: groundwater | place: USA | collected 2011-08-07 | depth 5.8 m | reverse complement strand
TTATAGGTCATCCCGTCCAGGGGATGCCCTTTTACGTCGTCGATCATTTTTTTGGCCAGGGTGGACAAAAGGCCCTTGTTTTTCACGGACACAAGGCCCCGTCCGCGGGCAGCGGCCACGGCCTTGAGGCGCTTGGAGCCCATCACGGCGCCCACCCCGTTATGGGCGGCCACATGCCCTTCGTCCCCCACAATCGCCGCAAACCGGACCATATTTTCTCCGGCCGGGCCGATGCCGACCACGCTCAATTCGTGCTTACCCTTTCCGCTTTCGGCTTTGACGGCCTCTTCGGTCTGCCAGGTATCTTTACCCAGCAAGTGGGAGGCGTCCTTGAGCTCGGCGCCGCCCTCGTGGACATTTAAGTAAAGCCACCGTTTTGCCTGGCCTTTAATGATGATGGCGTCATAGCCGCTGAATTTCAGGTAGGCGCCGAAGTAGCCGTTGGCCTGGGATGAGGCGCCGCCGTTTGTCAGGGGGCCTTTGGTGACCACGGAGTAGGAGCCGGCCCCCGCCATTTTCGTTCCGCCCAAGGGTCCCGAGGCGAGGATCAAGAGATTCTCCGGGTCCGACCAAGCGGTTCCCGGTGCCACCTCGTTATACAGGTAATAGGACCCCAGTCCCGTGCCGCCCAGGTACTTCCTGAAAAACGCTTCTTCCGGGAATTCCTCCGAGATCTGCTCGTTCGTCAAGTCCACCCGCAGTATTTTACCCGTAAAACCCATCATGTTTCCCAAGATTTACACTCCTTCGACCTTAATAACAGTGAAAAATAACTTGCTCTTCCTGCGGCCGTACTGTAAGAAAAAACGCCGTGTGTGTCAAGCGAAATGGCCTTTATCAAAAGGGTCTGTGTGGAGTCGGCTGTGGGCAAGGTTACCGGGAAGGCCAAGGTTACGGAATGCATCCATCCGGAAGCTGTGGGTATATCCGGCCATTTCGGCACTTACGCCAAGGGCATGCCCGTGGCCTATGGCAAAGGCGCCAACATCAACAAACTGACGCCCTTCGACATAGATCCGGTGAGCACCGGGATCGATTCCTGTGTGAAGGTCAAAGTTTATAAGATATGAACAAATAAGGAATTAATGGTCACAGCTTCCCGTGAATTCCAGGTTATGGCGAAACCGATCGGCGCCGTCTGTAACATGGAATGTCACTATTGTTATTACCTGCAGAAACAGCACCTCTATCCCCAGGGCGAAGCGTTTCGCATGACCGATGATTTGCTGGAGGAGTACATCTGCCAGCATATTCAGGCTTCCCCTAATCCCAAAACCAGCTTTGAGTGGCATGGCGGGGAACCAACCCTTTTGGGTCTGGAGTACTTTCAAAAGATCGTTGCTCTTCAGCGCCGGCACCAACCCCCTAATTGGCAAATTACCAATGGCCTTCAGACCAACGGCACCCTCCTGGACGAAGAATGGTGCCGTTTCCTGGCGACCGAGAGTTTTTCCGTGGGACTGAGCCTGGACGGTCCACGGGAATTGCATGACCGGTACCGGCTGATGAAAGGCCAGCAGGCTACCCACCGGCAGGTAATGCAGGCCTTTCGCCTCCTGAAGCAGCATCGGATTCAGTGCTATATCCTTTGCACGGTTCATGATCAAAATGTTGATTTCCCTACGGAAATATACCGGTTCTTTAAGGAAATGGGGGCCCGGTACCTGCAGTTTCTGCCCGTTGTTCAGCTGCTGGAAGAGGCAAAGAATTCAGTGAGTCGTCACACGGTGCCCGCCGCTGCCTATGGCTCTTTTCTCTGCGCTATCTTCGACGAATGGCTGCGGCATGATGTCGGGAGGGTAACGGTGCAAATCTTCGATGAAGCCGCCCGGCCGGCCTTCGGAGTGGAGCATTCCCTTTGCCTCTTTCGTGAAATCTGCGGCAATGTTCCCGTCGTCGAACATAACGGCGATTTTTTCTCCTGTGATCATTTTGTCGACCCGGGGCATTGCCTGGGTAATATCGGCACAACCCCCCTGGTCGCAATGCTGGAAAGCCCGGTGCAGAAGAAATTCGGGCAGGATAAGCGGGAGGCACTGCCTTGCCAATGTAGAGAATGTGAAGTCCTGGACATGTGCCATGGCGGTTGTCCAAAGGATCGTTTTATCCGGACCCCGGATGGCGAAGAAGGCCTAAACTACTTGTGCGCCGGCTTTAAACGCTTCTTTACCCATAGTAAACCGCACTTCCTGAAGATAGCATCTTTATGGCAATCCAGGCAGCCGATCGAAAAAATAATGGAGATAACGAGGGCTGAGGAGATCAAGGCCACTCCCCAAGGCGGGCGGAACGATCCTTGCCCCTGTGGCAGTGGCCGAAAATATAAAAAATGCTGCCTCGGTTAATTCTTTTTATATTAACTGCCGCTGGCTCCTATGCGCCTTTCAGATGCTCTTGAAAGAACTCGAAAGTTCCGTGAAAACTGGCTTGATAAAGATGACCACTTTATGATATTGACACACACAACACGACGAGACTTAGTGAACAGGCTTGGATGAAGCGGGAGAAATCAAGCTCTCAGATATTCGATTAGGAAGGAGCATTCATATGGCTGAAACCATTTTTTCTTTGCATGCTTTTTATAAAAGCAAAGCCGGCGGCGTTGATGGATTCTTAAGCCGTCCTGTTGCACCGGGACGCTGGCCCGCTGTCGTGATTGGCCACGAATGGTTTGGTTTGGACGACTGGAACCGGGAATTCAACCGGATGGTGGCCGCCGAGGGTTTTGTAGCCCTCACTCCCGACCTTTATCATGGAGCAATAGCCGGCGATCATGACGAAGCGGCCCGGCTTAAAACCAGCCTTGATATCAATAATGCTGTCGAGGAGTTGACGGACGCCCCTTCCTATCTGAGAGGGCTTCCTTTTGTCTCTGAAAAGGTTGGGATCGTGGGATTTTGCATGGGAGGTGGACTGGCCCTGCTCGCTGGCTGCCGCAGTTCTGCCTTTGATGCACTGGTGGTATATCACCACAGCATATATCCCGACCCGTCCGAGGTTGAGAAGTTGAGCTGCCCTTTACAGGGTCACTATGGCCTGGCGGACCCGGTTACGCCGCTCTCAGAAGTCAAGGCATTGGAAAGCCAGCTCCAGCAGTTCAAGAAGTCTTATGAATTGCATTTTTATGAAGGCGCGGGCCACGGCTGGCTTAACCCGAACAAAACGGCGATGTACCGGCCGGAGGCGGCCAAACTCTCCCTGCAGCGCACGGTGGAGTTTTTTAGAAAACATTTGGGAGAAAGACATGACATCGAGGAATGAAAAGGCTTCGCCGGAGGATAAGGAACGACCGTTCAGTATCATGGAAACCACGATTGCCGAGGTCCACGCCGCCTTTAGGAAGGGCAGCCTGACAAGCCGTCAACTTGTCCAGCTGTACCTCGACCGCATCGCGGCTTACGATCAGCAGGGGCCGAAACTCAATGCCATTATCACGCTCAATCCTCAAGCGCTGGACCAGGCTGCTAAGCTCGACGCTGCCTTCGGAAGGTCCGGGCCCGTGGGGCCCTTGCACGGCATCCCGCTCCTTATCAAGGACCAGGCAGACACCGAAGGCATGCCCACCACTCTGGGGTCGGTTCTGTTCAGGGATTACCGTCCGCCCCGGGACGCCTTCGTGGTGGACAAACTGAAGAAAGCGGGCGCCGTTATCCTCGCCAAGGCAACACTGGCCGAGTTCGCCGCCGGCGACACCTACGGTTCGCTTTTCGGGGAAACGCGCAACCCCTACGACCTGCTGCGCACGGCAGGTGGCTCCTCCGGTGGTCCCGGCGCCGGTCTCAGCGCCAATTTCGCCACCATTGCCGTGGGGCAGGAAGGGTACGCGTCGATTCGTCGTCCATCCACCTGGAACAGCCTGGTCGGCATGCGGCCCACCGCCGGCTTGGTGAGCCGCGGCGGGGTCTATGCCGGCTGGCCAAGCAAGAACGGCTCACTGGGGCCCATGACCCGCACCGTAACAGATCTCGCCTCGTTGCTCGATGTCATGGTGGGCTACGATCCCGAAGATCCGCTTACAGCCCTGGGCGTGGGGCGCATCCCCGGCAGCTACGCCGAATATCTCGATAAATACGGGATCCAAGGCGCGCGCCTCGGGATCCTGCGGGAATCCATCGGCAACCTCTCAGACGAGGATTCCCCGGATTTCCAAAATATTGACGCGGTCTTCGACAAGGCCGTTAGCGAGCTGGAGGCCGCCGGCGCGGTGCTTGTCGATCCGATCGTCATCCCCGACATCAGGGAACTTCTCGGCAGGCGGGCGTCGGGTCCCGGCGAAGCCACCGCCAGCATGGCCGTCTATCTCAGCCGTAATCCCGGCTCTCCCTATAAGACGCTGAACGATGTAACAAGCGCCCCGGATTACGACAAGGTCTTCCCGCCCCGCAAGGCGATACTCACCGGCAGCGATGCAAGTCCTTCCCGACACTACGAGTGCCTGCTGGCCCGGGAAAAACTCATGCACAATCTCATGAAGGTGATGGCGGACAACCGGCTGGACGCTATCGTGCACAAATCGGTGGAACACCCGCCCACACTTATCAGTGAGGGCATCAAGCCCCCCTATCCCAGCATGAAGGGCGCTATCAACATCAACACGTTTCTTGTCTTTGTCCCGGCGATTACCGTGCCCGCCGGATTCACCCCCGACAACCTGCCGGCAGGAATAACATTTCTGGGGCGGCCGTACGCGGATGGGCTGATGATCAAACTCGCCTTCGCTTACGAACAGGCGACGCGCCATCGTCGGCCGCCGGCCACAACTCCGGTTCTGCCGGGCACAAGACCGGTGTAACGGCGGCCCCGGCGGTCCCCGCAACAAGGAACGGAACTTATGCTAATCTCCCGCTTAAAGTTTTAAGTTTGGTGTTAGAATGTGATTTTTCGCCTAAAAAGTTATGCGGTCGGCGCATGAAAGCCAGGCCGGGAAAAATAATATTAAAGGAGGATTTTTGCTATGAATGTCAACGAACTGAGGGTGGAAAAAACCGCCCTGCTTTTCTTCGATATGCTCAACATTTACTATCAGGGCACATCCGAAGAGGCTAAAAGGAAAATGAAAACAGTGGTGGATAATGCCGTACGCCTGCTGGCGGGTGCGCGCCAAGCCCGCCTTCCCGTTTTTTATGCGATGGCCAATCACCGGGCGGACGGGAATATCCGCTCCCTGGTGATTACCGACACCGACATGGGACGGCGCCCCTGGCCCAACGGCGAATGCAATCCCCCCACGCCCGGAGCGACGGAAGGTTCTCAAGAGCAAAAAGTAATCGCGGAAATCGAGCCGCGGCCTGAGGATTTCATCATTCCCAAGTACCGTTGGAGCGCTTTCCAGCAAACCTATTTCGATCTGGCCCTGCGGTCGCAGGGCATCGACACGATCATCATTTCCGGCGGTTCGGTGGACGTCGGTGTCGCCTCCACGGTCTATGCCGCCCGCGATTTGGATTACAACGTTATCGTCGTCCGTGACGCCTGCAGCAACGCCTCTGACGAATCCATGGCGGTCTTCATGGATATCGTCTTTCCGCGCATGGCACGGGTGCGCAGCACCGATCAGGTGTTGGAAATGATCCAGAAAGGGGCCAATTAGGCGTGGATTTTGCCCATCGCCGGGTTATTGTCACTTGCGGCGAAGGATTTACCAAGGAGATTCAAGAGATGGCCAGGAAACAGAAAGGCAAAGCGGAAGAAACTCAAGAAAAACCGGCTATATCGGAATCACGCGTAACGGAATCAGGCGAAACTGTTGAAGGAAAGAAGCGAGTGGCGGAGAGAATCGTCTCCATGCACGCCGCGCACCTTAGCGGCCAAGAGGTAGTCGATGGTTTTCTCTCCCGGCCTGCTGCCGGGGGGGAGCGACCCGCGATTGTCCTGGTGCACGGTTATCGCGGTTTGAACGATGACCAGCGGGCGGTGACCCGCCGGTTTGCCCAGGAAGGGTTTGTTTGCCTTTCGCCGGACCTTTTCGAGGGCAAGACCTTCCGTACACCGGAAGAATGCGCCCTGCGGAAGACTTCTCTCGAGATTCCCCGGGCGGTTAATAAAATCATCGATAGCGTGCCGTACCTGCGCCAGCTGCCCTGGGTGGGCAACAAGAAGGTTGCAGTGCTCGGATTCTGCATGGGCGGTGGGCTGGCGCTCTTTGCCTTGGCGCAGTCCAAGGCTTTCGACGCGGGCGTGATCTATTATCAGAGCCTTTTCCCCGATCCGGAAGATCTGCAGGGTATCACGGCGCCGCTGCTTTGTCACTACGGGACAGATGATCACATCACGAACACGCGGGAAATTGCCATGTTTCGCGACACGCTCGATAAATACAAAAAGAAATATGAAATCGAGATGTACGAAGGGGCGGGACACTCTTTTCTCAACAATCCACCAGGCAAAAACGCGGCTATTCAGGACGCCGCCGCTAAATCCGTAATCAAGACAAGCGAATGGCTTAGAAGAGTACTGCTCTGAGCTGACCATAGGATCAAAGGGAGGAACAGATATATGAAGAACCGTGCGCTCTAAGATGCGATTAATGGAATGGCGAGAGCTATGGAGATGATATTGGAATAGCTAATCGATTACGCAGGAGGTTTATAAATGCTTGTACCGGAAAACATACGAGTTAAAGTCGCCGCCATCCAGGACGGGCCGATTCTCAAGGATGCGCCTCAATGGTTTGACCTCGATGCTACATTGGATAAGGCGGTGGGCCTCATAGAACAGGCCGGGGCAGAAGGCGCAAGGCTGATTGTCTTCCCCGAATGTTGGATGCCCTCTTTTCCTTATTGGTCATTGGATTACACCGATCGGCAAAATTTCAAGGAAATATGGGGCAGGTATCTCCTGAATTCCATTGAAGTCCCCAGTCAAGTAACGGAAGTCTTATGCTCGGCGGCCAGAAGGGCCAACGCGTATATCGCCATGGGCATCAACGAGCGGGACAGCCGGTTTGCCGGGAGAATGTATAATTCCATTCTCTATGTCAGCCCCGGCGGTAAGATATTGGGAACGCACCGCAAAATATGTAACACCAGCCAGGAACGATTTTTCCATTCTCCCGGTGATGGCGGAGATAATCTCCAGACAGTATTCAAAACTGAAATCGGCACTATCGGGGGGACGATGTGTGGTGAACACTCACAGCTGACCTTGGCTTACAATTGGATTATGCAGGGCATCCAGATACATTGTTCTTTGTGGCCCGGAAAAACCGGACTGGAAACTTTAACTGATCTGAGATCGCGTGCCATGTGCTGCACCGCCCGCTGTTTTGGAGTTGTTGCCGCAACCTATATGTCGGACGCCGATATGCCCAAAAAGTTTTATAAAAACAGTGTCTTTAATATCCCTAAGAGCATACGTGGCGGGTCTGGCATCATTGATCCACATGGCAACTATATAACAGGACCGGTGTATGACGAGGCGACGATAGTGTATGCCGATATAGACCTTTTGGAAACCTATACCAGCCGGTCGGAAACTAACTTGACTGGTCTTTACAGTACCTGGGATTTGTTGAATGTAAATGTCCGCCGGGAATCTTATGCGCCAATCGTTTCCATGGCAGCCTCCCCACAGCCAGAGAGATTCCTTGCATCGCAGGAAGGCATAAAGGAATTGGAAGCACGGATGAGGAAACTGGAGCAACAAATAGCCGCTTTGTCAGCTCAATTGAAGAAGGAGGTCTAAAGCTATGAAAAACAAGATGTACCGTCTCTGTCTTTTCCTGGCGGCCTGCAGCATTTTCCTGACGGCTGCAGCCTTTTCGCCAACCCCGGCGCAGGCAAAAGAGGAAAAGGCCGTTTCCCGCAGTGAAGGGGATGAGCTGATTGCGGCAGCCAAAAAAGAGGGGGCCGTCAGAATATACGCCACGGCTATTGAGCCGGCCGTCGTTCCCCTGAGAAATGCCTTCAAGTCAAAGTATGGCATTGATCTGGAGTTCGTCCAGGGAAGGCCTGCAGAGATGGGTGCCAAGTTGCAGTCGGAAAAAAGAGCCGGCTTGCACCTGGCAGACGTGGGCCATCTTGGTGAAACAACCAGTACCATGGACATAAAACCTACAGGAATTACACAGCCTTTAACAGGCATGCTCATCGCGTCTGATATAAAGAATCCCCGGAATTGGATCAATGGCAGGTTGCCTTTTGTGGATAAGGAGAACCATGTGCTGCTGTTTACTGCAATGGCCATGCCGCATGGGGTGGCAAATTCCGAAGTAGTCAAGGAAGGCGACCTCGTCTCTTTCTTTGATCTTCTTGCCCCCAAATGGAAAGGCAAAATCGTCCTTTCCGATCCGACAATTTCTGGAACAAGCCCGAATGTCATGGCCGCGCTCTACAAGACCTTTGGTGAGGAAAAGGCTATTGCCACCTTAAAAAAACTGGCGGCTCAGGAGCCAGTTATCACCAGAGACCAGCGCCAAATGATGGAATGGGTGGCACGAGGTAAATATGTTATTGGCATCGGGCAGAGTATGGGCCTCTTTACTGAATTCAAGCGGAATCAGGCTCCAGTAAGAATTCTCAGCCTGCAAGAACCCCGTACAGTTTCCGGTGGACCGGGCAATCTGATCGTCTTTACCAACAATCCTCACCCTAAGGCCACGCGACTCTACATCAACTGGCTGCTCTCGAAAGAGGGGTTGACCATCTGGTCAAAAGCCCTAGGATATCCTCCCACCAGGATTGATTTTGTCCGGGAATGGCTTGACCCGGCAACGATTCCCCAGCCTACCGATGTCTTTCCCGATGAAGAACATTTGAAACTTCGTGTGAAAATGAGAAAAATTGTCGCGGAAATATTCGGCCCCCTGATGAAATAGGGTGACAGGAGCCTTATGATGGGTTGAGGCTTATGAAAGAGAAGCGTTTTCCAATCGCCAAAATGAGACGAGGAGAGTCAAAAATGTTTGAATATGACCCATATCCGAAGTTTAAGGCTGCCGCCGTCCAGGCAGGATCTATTTTCAAGGATGCTCCGCAGTGGTTTGATGTCAAGGCGACATTGGAGAAGGCAACAGGCCTGATCGAGGAAGCCAGTGGCAACGGGGCCAGATTGATAGTTTTCCCGGAACTTTACCTCCCCGGTTACCCTTATTGGTCGCTGGACTTCACCGAGGGGACCTTTGGGCATATCTTCAGTGAGTATCTCAGAAATTCCATCGAGGTACCCGGACCGGAAATCGAAGCCCTCTGCGGCGCCGCGAAAAAAGCCGATGCGTATGTGGTGGTTGGTATAAACGAACGGGACAAGAAGTACCAGGGCCGGATGTACAACTCCATAGTGTTCATAAGCCCGCGTGGGGAAGTGATGGGATGCCACCGGAAATTAAATATCACCGTCCAAGAGCTTTTCTTCCATACACAAGGCCAGGGCGGGGACAATCTGAAAACTGTATTTCAGACCGAATTGGGCAATCTGGGAGGCTCGATTTGCGGCGAGCACCACCAGCATATGCTGATGCATAACTGGATCATGCAAGGGTTACAGGTACATTGCTCCTTATGGCCGGGGTTTAACGATCACCCGCCGACTTCCAGTTTGAAAATTACCATGGATGTCATGACCCGGGCACTTTGCCTGTCGGGCCGCGTCTTTGCCGTGCTGGCATCCATCTACATCCCGGAACAAGATTGCCCGAAAAACTTTTCCCGGAACAGCGTCTTCAACGTGCCGGATCAGTTCTTCGGCGGCAGCGGCATTATTAACCCCTATGGCGTCTATGTTGCCGGACCGGTATACGGTAAAGAGACAATCGTCTATGGCGATGTCGATCTGTCACTCATTGCGCGGGCCAAATCGTCCACTAACATCGTGGGCATTTACAGCCGCTGGGACATTATGAATGTCAATGTGCGGCAGCAACCCTACGAGCCATTGATTCCCATGGAGCTTACCGAGACCAATGCGGAACCCTGCGCGGAGCCTGACAGGATCAGAATCCTGGAAGAAAAGGTCAAAAAGCTGGAGGCAGTGCTATCTTTATCCAAAAAGGAGAGATAAGAATGAAAACGCCCCCGATTATTCATTTTGTCCTGCCGGGGAAAGATGCCCCGGATTAATATTCCTACTTTGCGGTTTCTTCAATAAATTTCTTCATGATTTCCATCAGTTTCCCTTTAAAGAGAATATCCTCTTCATTTTCGGTAAAAACCTTTTGGCCGGGCTGAGGAAATTTGATCGGATTGATTCCCTCTTTGGAAACATCAAGCCGCCGACTGGGAGAGCCGAAGCTTTGAGAAACAACTTTTTGACCTTCGTTGGTTAAAAGCCAGTTTACGAGGAGCTTGGCGGCATTGGGGTGAGGTATTTTGGTGGGCAGGGCAATCCCTCCGTAGCCTGCCGATGTGAAAATTCCTTCCTTGGTATGAGCGACATCTAATGGCGCACCGACCTTAATAAATTGTACCGCAATGTCTGAGTGCGCCCCCAAGCTGATAGGATACTTCCCTTTCGCAACCCACTCCATGAGGAGCCGGGGATCTTTCTGGATAACGGCATCCTGTTTTTTGATCAACTGCGATAGATAGTCCTTTGCCTGTTCTAAATTCCAGGCATGAGAAGCCAAGAAACACATCACATGATTACCCTGGCCACTGACAGACGGACGGGTCGTCTAAGGTGATTTTGCCCTTATACTGAGGCTTCAGGAGATCTTTATAGCTGGTTATTTCTCCCTTTTTGATGAACTCGGTGTTATAGGTAATGCCGGGATAGGCAGCATCGGCAAGGGCGATAACCAGTTTGTCTTTATCCAGGAAAGGCAACTTGCCATCTCGCCAGGATTTAGTATCAAGTATCTCCGGATGAATCAGCATTGACTCTATGGGACTAAAAACGCCGGCCGGTTTCATCGTCGCCACGAGTGTGCCGGATCCCCCGCCAAATACATCGGCCAGGAAAAGGCCGGCTCTTTTTTCCGATTGCACCCGTGCCAGAAATTCGGACCCGCGGCTAAAAGTCGTATATTCTATATTGATATGAAATTTTCTTGAAAAAGCATCAGCAACACCTTTTCTGGCATCCGGTGGCCAGACCGTATACACAGAAACCCTTCCTTCTTTTTTTGCCGCCTCCACCAGTTTTTCCCACTTGAGTTCTCCCTCCGTCTTGGCTGCTGCAGTCGCTTTGGGGACGCCGCCGACGAAGCCCATCGATAAGAAACAATACATACCTACCACAAACATAAACACTTTTTTTATTGCTCCCCTCCCAATTATCCGATTTGCAACGCTATTTTCACCATAGCTATTTTCTGCCGTCAATTTTGTTGTGGGCGGCAAGGCTAAGCTAAGGCGCTGATTCGCCGTCGCTGTATATTGTGTATTGCCGAACACTACTTATCGTCATCCCTTTGATATCTGGCCTGCGTTGCCCAATGGCGGTGTGCCAAACCGTATTCACCGCCCGCTCCCCCGAATTTCACTGTCGCCCGCTTCATGCCGGTACTTACTGCATCAGGTTCTTGAACATGTCCGCCGCTGCTTTCGGGAGTGCGCCTCCGATATGCAAGTTAATTAGTCGAGGGCATAGCGATTTATTTTGCCAGCGGGGCAAAGACTTCGGCGGCCAGTTTTCGCATTTCACCCTGAATCTGGCCGTATTTTTCATATTTCCATTCCGGATACACGTCATTGGGCCGTGGAACCATGATTGGCAATATGCCTTTGGTCGACACGTCGGCGCGCAGGGAAGCATACTTGACCGCCGGCGCATAGATCGAGCTTCCTTCTCTGGTCAGAATCCAGTTCAGGAACAGCTTGGCGGCCTGGGAATGCGGGGCATCTTTGAAAACACCGATAATGCCAAATCCGGGAGACAACGAGCGCGGTTCTTTTACGTCGATAAAGGCGATCGGGGCGCCCATTTGAATGAACTCGGCGGGAACCGACATGCTGGGACCAATACTGATGTGAAATTTTCCTTTCGCCAGCCCCTCCGTCAGCTGTCGCTCGTCTCGCGTGACCGCCGGCTTCTGGGCTACCAGGTCTTTCATGAATTGCAGCCCCTTTTCCTTGCCCATGATTTCCGTAAGCATCCAGGTAAACCAGGAGTTGGCGGCGCCGGAGATGCCGGGGTCGCTCATGACTATTTTTTCTTTCCACTTGGGGTTCAACAAATCCTGACTGGACGAAATTTCATTTTCTTTTACCAGGTCTATATTCCGCTGGTAGAAGGAATTGGCCATCATGACCATGAGGATAGCCGTTTTGCCCTTATCCAGGAAAGGCAATCTCCCGATGCTCCAGTTCCTTGGATCTTTGACTTCCGGCAGCACCAGCAGCGGTTCCAAAGGTTGGCAGATACCCGTAGGGATTAAGTCGTTAATGAAAGTTGTACCGCCAAATAATCCGATGTCTACCAGGTTAAGGCCGGCGCGCCTCTCTTGCTGCAGCTTGGCGACGAGCTCCGCGGGCCGTCCTGGCGAAAATTCCACGTTTATTTTATATTTTTCTTTAAATGCCGGAATGATGGTATTTCTCACCGCGGGCGGCTGATTGGAGTAGATGACAATCGTCCCTTCTTTTTGGGCTGCCGATACCAGGTTATCCCACTCTGTTGCGAGACCGGCGGGGTTCGTTTTCTTAGCGGCGGTTGTCGCCTCGGCAGCAGTAGGGTCCTGAAAAGGGACCGCCAGCAGCAACCCAACGAACAAGAAAACAATTATTGAAGATATATTTTTCACATTTTCCTCCTTATTTCTTTTTCGCTCCGGCGAGCATGAGCTTAACCGTTTCGTCCACGCTCAGCACGCGGCCCATGCGGGGGAACACCCGGTCGAGGAAGAAGTCATTGTTGGGGCCGCGCGTCGAAAAGCAGGCCCCGCGCACGATGACCAGGCCGAGATCCATGTCGCGCGCCGCGAAGGCCGTCGATGCCACCCCGACATCGGTCGAGCCGCCGACGATGACAATGGTGTCGATGTTGCGCATCTTGAGTTGGAATTCCAGGTCCGTGGCGTAGAACGCGCTCCAGCGATGCTTGGGGAAGTAGACGTCGCCCTTCGCCGGCTTAAGTTCCGCAATGACCTGCTGACCGTGCGCCGAGCGCGGAATGATCGTTCTCGGCTGGTCGAGTTTCCACGGGCGCAGTTCCATATCGGTATCGGTCAGGCGGTCGAGCACCACATCCGAGCCATCCGCCTCGTATCCCGCCGCCGGATAGAAACTGGTGAGCCCCGCCCGGCGGGCTGCGGCGAGCACCTGCTTGATGTTGGCGATAATGTTGTGCTGCTTGAGAAAGGCCCGCTTCTGCGGATTATCCTTAGGTTTGATGAAGACGTTGAGCATATCGAAGACGATGAGCCCGGTGTGGTCCGGTCCGAGTGTGGGTTCGCCACGGGAAATTACTGCCATGTTGCCTCCTCCCTTACTGCGAAAATAAATTGTCATACCGGCGCGTCACCCCGGTGAAAGCCGGGGCGGTATCCAGGGTCAAAGGAGTGGGTCCCGGCACCTGGATCGGAGTCTTAACTGGAATGACTACGGTTTACATCATTCGCAGGTGCTGCCTTGGAATTAACCTACCTCCCCGACCTGCGACAGGAAGTTCGCGGTGATCTCCGATCCCGTGGCGCGCCATATCCCCGCGTGGCTGCAGATATATTCGAGCCCGCGTTCAAATGACCGGATGCGGTATGGCAGGCCGATAATGAATGGATGGAGCGACATCGCGACGACCCGTCCCGATGCGGTGGACTCGCTATACAGCACGTCGAAGGCCTCGCCGATCATCCGCTCGAAGGTTTCGGCGGAGACGCCCTGGACCTGGAACGCCTGCAGATCGCTGACCCCGGCGCCGTAGGGCATGGACACTATCGTCCTGCCGCCCGACTTCATGATGATCGGCTGATCGTCGCTGTCCCAGTCGAAGGTGTAGGTGATGCCTTCGTCGGCCAGCATCTCGAAGGAGTCCCAAGTCTCCTGCCGGTGCGGCCCGAGCCAGCCCGTAGGGCGCTGGCCGCTGAACTGCTCGATCCGGCCGAGCGTGCGCCTGATGCCGGCCAGTTCTTCTTCCTTCGAACCGTACTCGTTGAGCGCGCGGCTGTTGGTCTCGGCATGGCCCATCAGCTCCCAGCCGAGCTCCAGGCAGCGCTCCACCACCTGCGGGCAGTAGTCGCAAACCATGCTGTTGAGCGCGACCGTGCCCCGCACGCCGAGCCGCGCCATGATGTCGGCCATGCGGAAGAAGCCGACGCGGTTGCCGTAGTCGCGCCGGCCCCAGGACGAGACGTCCGGTACGTGCGGCCGCGCCGCAGGGATGCGTTGATCCAGGGGAAAAAACTCGAGGTTGGGCACGATCAGGAGCGCCACGCGCGCGCGATCAGGCCAGGTGAGCTGCGGCGCTTCGGTGATCGGACGAAATGGATATGGACCTTGACTGGTAGGCTGCATAGCGATCATTCCTTCCTGTTCTCAATTTAATCGGCTGTTCTAATTATCGCAATATTTCCCGGCCGATTTTTCTTCTCTGGAATTTCCCGTCCGTAAGTGAGCCGCAATACTTACCGTCTGCCATTATGACCTTGCCTCGGCATAAGGTCATGATGACGGCGCCGGTAAAGGTCCAACCTTCATAAATTGTATAATCCAGTCCCATATGGAGTTCCCCGTTGGTAATTTTATAGAGGCGCTTCGGATCGAAGAGCACCAGGTCGGCGTCACTGCCGGGCGCGATGATGCCCTTTCGGGGATAAAGCCCGAATATCCTGGCGGCATTGGTAGAAATGAGTTCCACAAAGCGATTCACACTGATCTTCCCCTTGGCCACCCCTTCGGAAAACAAAAAACCGACGCGGGTTTCCACCTGCGCCATCCCGCCGGGCATTTCACTGAAAGGTTTGTTTGCGGAAAGGACTTTCTTTTCCTCCAGGAAGGCGGCCACATGATCTGTGCCGATACAGTCGATCGTGCCGTCCTTGACGCCCTGCCAGAGGGCTGCCTGGTCGGCGGCGGTCCTGATGGGTGGAAAGCGGATAAACTGGATGGCTTTTTCGAAATCCTGTTCATAGACCGAATCATTGAAGGCCAGATAATGGGGACAGGTCTCGGTGTAAACGGGAAGTCTTCTTTTCCGGGCCGCCGCTACGGCCAGCAGCGCCTCCCGGGAACTCAGGTGAAAAAAGTAGAGGGCCGCGCCCGTCTTTTCCGCCAGGTAAATACTACGCTTAACTGCCTCCTCTTCCACGATGTTGGGGCGACTGGCAGGAAAATATTTCAGCTCTCCCTTGCCCTTGGCCAGCAGATCATTGATAAAAAAACGCACCAGGGAGTCATTTTCGGCATGCATGCCGGATATCCCGCGTCGGGCGGCTGTTTCTCGGAACAGGTTCAAGAGAAAGGCGTCATCGGCCGGCACCCCGTGCCGGTCATCCATGGCGATCTCACCGAAAGACGGCACGCCATATTTCACCGCGGCGCCGACCTTTGGCACCTGTTTCAGGGTAAATGACCGAAAGCGGGGATGGAAGGAATAATCGACGGCGCATTTGCCTTCCACTTCGTCCCTTCGCCTGTTAAGCGCCGTTTCGATGTCCTCCTCTTCCTCCACGAAAGCGAAATCGATCAGGCAGGTGGTACCACCGAAGGCAGCGGCCACGCTGGTTACATCAAAGCCCGGCTTGGGCAGGCCCGACATTTTCATTTGAATGTGGGTATGTGGATCGATCGCCCCGGGAAAGATATAAAGCCCCCGGGCATCTATAACCCTCTGTGCCGCTCCGCCCAGTCTTCCCGGCCCGGCCAGGGCGATTATTTTTTCACCTTTAACGGCTATGTCGAGTTTAGCCCTGTATTCCGGCAGGACAACCTCCCCGCCCGTAATCCATATATCGCAAAGCGCCTGCATATACTCCTTTCCCATCCCCGGTCCCATTAGGGGAGTTCCGAAAATCTTATTCCAAACGGTTCAGCAAGTCTATCGCTTCCCGGAGGGTGATGACATCGGCATATTTGGCATTCATATCGAACAGGTTGACGAGATGGGACAATTCGAACCGGTCGAAAACACATTCTTCGACGATAAAGCAGGGGAACCGGTGGGAGAAAGCATCGACCACCGTTGCCCGGACGCAGCCGGAAGTGGTGGCGCCGGCAATCAACAAACAATCAATTTGTAAGTTGACCAGGGCCGCCGCCAGCGGGGTGCCGAAAAAAGCGCTGGCCTTTGTCTTGCGCAATACCCACTCCGAAGGCAGGGGTTTGATATATTCCGCGATTTCATTCCCCACCAGGTCCATCTCGCCTTGATGCCCGGATCTCTTGGTAGGTCCCCAGGAAAAGCGAATGCTCAGGGGATCATTGGTGCTAAAAATGATCGGAACATTCCTGGCCCGGCAAGCCTTCATCAGTTGCAGAATGCTTTCCATAGCCGCCCAGCCGGCCTCGCCGCAGCTCGTCCTGTATTCTTCCACGGATTCCATGATGGGTTTGGACCGGGAACCGACAAAAGCGTTATTGACATCGACAATGATCAGCGCCGGCTTCTTCCCAAAGGTCTGCTTCCCGGCCATGGCCGTTTTCTCCACCAAGGACCTGTCCTTTTCCGGAAAAACAGCTTCCCATTTACGCATAACCCCTCCTTCTTTAATTCATTTGTGCCGATACGCCCGCAGTTACTGATTACGGTTCGCGATGTACCAGTCGATGATTTCCGTACCTGTAGCATACCACACCCGATCGTGACTCTTGATGTAATTCAGGGCCTTGTCCAGCCACTTGATCCTGTAGGGCAGGCCGATGAGAAAGGGATGCAGGGCGATGCCCATGACCATTGCCTGCGTTTCCCCTTCGCGGTAAAGAACATCAAACTGGTCCTGGATCATCTCGCAGAATTGCGGCGCCGTACAATGGAAATTCACGAAGGCCGGCAGATCATTGATGGCCATCGAGTAAGGAATGGAAAAGAGCCGGCCTTTTTTCACCTTCATTTCAAAAGGCTGATCGTCGCAACACCAGTCCGCAACGTATTTCAGACCCTCTTCCGCCAGAATATCCGGGGTGTTGAAGGTTTCGATCAGACCGGAACCTAGCCAGCCCTCCGGCTTTTTACCGGTGGCGGCGGCGATGGTCTGCAAGGTGGAATGGATGACCTTCCGCTCCTCGTCTTCCGGCAGATCAGCCAGTGGTGAGGAGTTCGTGATGCAATGTCCCATGAAATCCCATTCCCGTTTGACGGCTTCACGGATGATCTGGGGATGATGGTCGCAGACCGCGGCGTTCAAGGCGACCGTGGCCCTGATTTTATGTTTGTCCAGGACCTCCATGATTCTCCATACCCCTACCCGGGAGCCATAATCCCGCTGGGCAAAATTCCTGACATCCGGAACAAGGGTGCCTCCGCCCAAGCCGAGGCCGATGTCGAACCACTCGATGTTGGGAATGACCCATACCGCGACGCGGGCGCCGTGCGGCCAGCTGAGCGCTTTCCTCTCCACAATGGGAGAATAATCATACCGTACGTTTTCCAAATTCAGCACCTCCTTTATTTTTGCACCACTACCTATTTTAACAGCGGCGCAAAGACTTTGGCGGCCACCTTTCGCATTTCGCCCTGAAGCTGTCCGAAGTCATCGTATTTCCATTCCGGATACACGTCGCCCGGCCGCGGCAGCATAATGGGCAAGATTCCTTCCGTCGATACATCCGTACGCAAAGAGGGATAGCCATAGGAAGACGAGAATGTTTGGCCTCCTTCTTTCGTCATAATCCAGTTCAGGAACAACTTAGCCGCCTCAGGATGCGGAGCGTTCTTGAAAACGCTGAGAATCCCGCTGCTCGGCGACAAAAGAGCGGGGCTCTTTCACATCGATAAAGGCAATGGGAGCGCCCATCTTGATGAAATCGGACGGGATCGCCATGCTGGGGCCGATGCTGATGGCATACTTACCTCTGGCGACCCACTCCACCATCTGCCTGTTGTCCCGCGTTACGGCAGGTTACAGGGTTACCAAGTTTTGCATAAATTGCAGTCCTTTTTCCTTGCCCAAAATTTCCGAAAGCATCCAGGTAAACCAGGAGTTCGAGGCCCCGGAGATGCTGGGATCGCTTACCACGATTTTCTCTTTCCATTTTGGGTTCAAAAGGTCCATGCTGGACGTTATTTCATTTTCCTTCACCAAATTAACATTGCGCTGATAAAACGAATTCGCCATCATCACCAATATCATGGCCGTCTTGTCACTATCCAGGAATGGCAGCTTACCGCCGTTCCAGTTTTCCGGATGCTTTACCTCGGGCAGAACCAGCATCGGCTCCAAGGGTTCAGTGATTTTAAGGGGAATCAGGTCGTTAATGGTAGTTGTCCCGCCGAATAATCCGATATCGACCGTATAAAGGCCCGCCCGCCTCTCGCCATTGATCTTTGCCATCAGTTCCGCGGGTCTGCCTGTCGCCAATTCCAGATTTATACCGTACCTGGCTTTAAAGGCAGCAATGAGTTTGTCCCGCACCGAAGGCGGCAAGTTGCCGTAAACAGTGATGGTCCCTTCTTTTTGAGCCGCCGCCACCAGATTATCCCACTCCATCTTGAACGCTGCTGTGTCCGCTCTTGCGGCCGGCGACCCGGCCTGGGCAGCGAAAAGTTGAGGAACGAGGGATGGGACAAGGAGCCCCATCAATAGAAAAGCCAGCAGTTCCCTCCATGCCTTCATAGTTCTGCCGTTCTCCCTTGCTTTGAATAATGGTCTCATGAGATTTCCTGCTTTTCTTACAACTACAAGAGTGTTTAAGAAAAATCAACACAATAATTAACACACAAAATTACAGCCAACACCCGATTAATCCTTGACAAACGAAGAACCATTCGCTAACTTCGTGCGTCGGCAGTTCCCATGAAACCTGGAGACGGAGAGGCACCCGCTTCGCAAGCAAACTGACTAGTAGAGTTACGGGATCACGTCAATAAGCTTGAACGGAGACTCACTCTGCTTGCGCCGGGAGCAGCCAGGGATCATTAAGGATAGATGAAAAACCATTAGTCTCGGCGCGAGGTAAGTCTAACTCCATGAGCGATTCACATTCCATACCAACCAAGAGCGAAGCACCCAAGGCGGCGTGGGCTGACCTCCTTAGCGACGGGCGCGGCTTGTATGCCCTGCTGGTCGTCTTGGGGACTCTGCTGCACTCCCTGCAGACCTTGGTGATGGCGATCATCATGCCGACGGTGGTGGCC
>ORJL010235530.1_pt1 | contig 19165 bp, 15 predicted proteins | sample 1779941 | NCBI WGS metagenome assembly ORJL01 (sample SAMEA104232317, study PRJEB22302) | groundwater metagenome | biome: forest; feature: aquifer; material: groundwater | place: USA | collected 2011-08-07 | depth 5.8 m | reverse complement strand
GGAGCAAGATCAAAGCGTTAAATCCCAGGGGGTCTGGGGGACAGCGTCCCCCAGGCTTCAGCATCTGGCTCACGCTCTCCGCCCCGATTCCATGAATTACCTCGCAGCTACCTCCATCAATTATCGAGATCAGTCTCAATTCACACTTTGTGGACACTCCGCGAGAGGTCCCGGGCAGGCTGCCCTTTCGGTCCATTCCGCTGGCATTACTTATGCTATATTTTCGTTTTGGCATTGTCGGACGATGCCGAGTATGAACCGGTGCCTTGGCTCAGGGCGAAAAGTACCCCTGCTGGGGTTCGGCACCCGATCGCGCTTACAGTGGCGGCGAGGACAGTCTTGGCGATCGATACACGGCGGCACGGGGAAAGGGAGCCAAACCGGGCGGAAGCCCGATTTCGCGGGGAATCTCCTGGACAAAATGTGACAAACCCCTACCTTCCAGCCCAAGAGTGTGCGCGGCAATCGGAGTATTGTCGCGCGGTGACTCGGTCCACAGAGCTATGAACGATGAGGCAGCACAAAAGCGGACCTATCTGTTACTTGCGATAGTCTTTGCCGTCGCCGGGGTCGTATGGGTTGTGTACGGCTTCTGCAGTCCGCGGTTCATCCTTTACCCATTGATTGGCCTCGTGAACCTGGGGATCGCCTATGTCTGCCGCCGGCTGAGTACTTAACCCAGTTGCGCTCTGATGGAACATTTTTACCCAAGCGTGCGACGACGGGGATTCACCCTGATTGAACTGCTGGTTGTCATGGCCGTCATTTCCATCCTTGCGTCGATGATGCTCCCCACCCTCAGCCGCGCCCACGAAAGGGCCAGGCGCATCTCCTGCGTGAACAACCAGCGCCAGATCAGCCTGGGGTTGCGAATGTGGGCGGACGACAACCTTTCCCGTTATCCCTGGCAACTCACCGCGAGCCAGGGTGGCACCCGGGGGTGCGGCGTCACCTGGCAACACCTCTCTGCAATTCGAGACGAGATCAAGACTGCGAAGCTACTCGCCTGCCCGAGTGACAATCGAACCCCCGCTGTGGATTTCAGCACGAACCGAGGCACGGGTCTGGGGTGGCATGGAAATCATGCGGTGAGCTATTTCGTCGGACTGGATGCCACCGACAGCCGTCCCCTGATGCACCTGCTGGGAGACCGGAACATCACGGGCCTCGATCATCAGGACTGCCCCCCCACGGACATTCAGGAAATGGTAACCTGGCTCAATCCCGCCAACGCGCCGGCGTGGAGCATGGCCATCCATCGCTGGGCCGGCAATGTGTCCTTGGGGGACGGCAGCGTATCCGTGCTGGGCCAAAAGTCCCTGAAACGCCATTGCGCCAGCGCCGCCGTTGACACTCACGCTAACTGCGCTCTCAAGCCGGAAGCCACTCGCCCGGGTTCGACCGTCGGCACAGTGACCGTTTCGAGCGGCGGCCCTCTCGCCGGTGCTGTGTCGTCCGCTACGCCCAGACTGTCAGGACGCGCATCCGGTTTCTCGGCCCCCACGAACAACGTCTCCACGAACAACGTCTCCACCAACAACGTCTCCACCAACAACGTCTCCACCAACAACGTCCCCACCAACAACGTCCCCACGAACAACATCGCCGCGACGAATCTCATCTTTGGTGGCGCGATCGTCGTTGGGACTAAACAATCTTCGAGACCTCTGGGGCCGATGAGCACGCGGCGCTCCCCAACCGCCCCCGTGGCCGCCCGGCCCGAGGACTGGTTCGAGGACGTCACGCAGCGCGCCGGCATCGACTTCACACACCAGTTCTGTCACAAGCGCATCGCCAATATCCTCCTGTCGAACGGCTCCGGCGCCGTCGTGTTCGACTTTGACAACGATGGGTTCGTGGACATTTACCTCCTTAACTGGGGGCCGCTGGAAGGCGTCACCGCGGCGCCGCCCGGGACCAAGCGTGAGCCGAACCGGCTCTATCGAAACCGCGGTGACGGAACGTTCGAGGATGTCACCCGGAGGGCCGGGCTCGAAGGTAGCGAATTCTCGAGCGCCGCCGCGGCAGGCGATTTCGACAACGACGGCTACACCGACCTCTACCTCGCGAATATCGGGCACAACCAGCTCTTCCGGAACCGTGGCGACGGCACGTTTGAGGATGTCACCGGGCAAGCGGGTGTTGGGCATTCAGGCACGAGCATCTCCGCGGTGTTCCTCGACTACGACAATGATGGATGGCTGGATCTTTACGTTGGAAACTATCTCACGTATGTCCCCGAGAAGGAATCGGAGCAGAATCCTGGGGCATATCCTGGACCTTTGGCCTACAAGGGAGAGCCGAACGTCCTCTATCGCAACCTCGGCAATGGCACGTTCCAGGATGTAACCCGGGAAGCGGGCCTCTACGCCCCCGGACACCGGACCATGTCCGTAGCCGCTTTTGACTGCAACTGGGACGGCCACACGGACCTTTACGTCTGCAACGACGACACCCCGAACGCCCTTTGGCTAAACGATGGCAAAGGACATTTCCGGGACGTCGCCATGGAGGCTGGCGTGGCCTTCAACTCGATCGGAGAGGCCCCCGGATCCATGAATGCCGCCATCGGCGATTTCAATGGCGACCGTCTGCCAGACCTCTTCGTCACCCGCCTGGGCTACGGATCACTCTACCTCCGATCCGCGAAGGGATTCTACGACGATCGCATGTACGCTTCAGGGCTCGGACTGCTCACGCAAAAATACGTCGGTTGGGGCGGCGTCGCCTTTGACTTCGACAACGACGGCGACCTGGATCTGTGCGTCGCCAACGGGGATGCCTTCCAGTTGGAAGGCACGTTGCTGCTTCTGCTGGAGAATCAGGGCAAGGCCAAGTTCACCGACGCTGTGGAGAAAGGCGGCTCGATCTTCAAAACCCGGATAAACGGACGTGGCAATGCGGTGTTAGATTACAACAACGACGGGCGGATGGACCTCCTTGTGACGGCGCTCGCGGACCGGCCGTTCCTACTGAAGAACCGCTGTCCCCTCACGAATCACTGGCTCACACTCCAGTTGCAGGGCACGCGCAGCAACCACGATGGCTATGGGGCGCTTATCACTCTGAAAGCCGGCGACCTCACCCTGCGCGCGGAGGCCCTCTGTCCGACGGGTTTTCTCTCGCAAGGGGATGCGCGCCCGCACTTCGGACTCGGGATGCGCCAGACCGTCGATCGCCTCGAAATCCGCTGGCCCAGCGGAACCGTCCAAACCCTCACCAACACCACGGCGGACCAGATCCTGAAAGTGTCCGAACCGAACCTATGATTCGAAAATCCTCACTGCCCGCCCTCTGCGGGATAGCGGTTTTGGCAGGATTGCTCCTCTACGGCCAGTCCGCGGAGAAATCGCACAAGCTGACCACTATCAGCACTCGAAAGATGGCGGACTCGCTGCACGCTGTGATCGCCGCGGATCGCGAGGCCTACGCGCGGCTGATCGTTCAGCGCCTGCACAGCGATGAGCATCGCCTGCCCGCGACTGAAAGCTGGCGCGAGAAACACGGTCTTCCCGTCCACGCCCAGATGCTCCGCGCGGCGGGACAGAGCATTCAGAAGAGCGGGGCCGAGTTCTCCTACACCCTGCGTTCGCTATGGCCCATCAACGAAAACAACGGCCCGCAAACCCAGGTCGAGCAAACGGGTCTCGAACACGTCGCCAAGCATCCCGAGGACAACTATTACACTGAGGAACTCCTCGGCGGCCGAAGCTACTTCACCGCCGTGTACGCTGACCGAGCCACCTTGCCTTCCTGCGTCGAGTGCCACAACCAGCACCCGCGCAGTCCTCGGCACGATTTCAAAACCAACGACATCATGGGCGCCATCGTCGTCCGCGTGCCCCTAGAGTTTTGATCAGAGACGGGCATTGGCTTACGCCGGCACCAACTCGATTTTGATTTTGCAGCCCAAGGCGCACGCCGCTTTGCTGAGCGTATTCAGCGTGACCGATGAGTTGGACCCATCCAGCAACCGGTCCACTGCCGCCCGGCTCGTTTTCATGCGCGCCGCCATTTCCGCCTTGGTGAGTTCCTTTTCCTGGAGCAAGCGGACCAACTGCAGGCTTACCGCCTGCTTTAACGCACGCGTTTCGACTTCTCCGAGAATACCTTGTTCGTTCAGGAAATCCCGGAAGTCACCTCCGCGATGTGTTCTCTTGTTCATAAGTTGTCAAAATATTGGACGGTCAGAATGTCCGTGCCGATGATCACGCAATCCTCTTTCGGCAACTGTTTGAGCCACTCACGCACCGGTTCATTACCCGCGTCGGTCTTGAAAAAGACCACGTTGAGCGGACGTTCAGATTTCATCGGCAAAACAATGTACCACAAATGATACAGTTGTCAACCAGGGCGATCTCACCGCCGTGTACGCCGACCGTACGCCGACCGTACGCCGACCGGGCCACGTTAACCTCCTGCGTCGAGTGCCACAACCAGCACCCGCGCAGCCCCCGCCACGATTTCAAGACCAACGACGTCCTGGGCGCGATCGTCGTCCGCGTACCGTTGGAGTTCTGAATGATTTTTTGGGTTTCCGGTTTGGCTTTCCAGGGGTAACTTCACTCCATGGCTTTGGTGCGGATACTTGTGGATGGTTTCAGCCTGTTGCATAACTGGCCCGACGTGGCGCCGGGCATGCCGCGCCATTCCGCCGCGGCCCGCGACGGGTTGATCCATGTGCTCACCCAGTACGGAGACGCGTGCGGCGTCCCTATCACCATCATCTTCGACGGAGGCGGAGCGCCGCCCGGCACGCCGAAGCCGGCGTCCTCGCGCGGTGTCGAGGTTCTCTACTCGGAGACTGGCCAGACCGCGGACGACATCATCGAGCGGGTCACCTATCGGCTCAAGTCGTACGGGGAAGTTCTGGTGGTCACAGATGATTACGCGGAACGGGATACGGTCCTCTCGATGGGGGGCATGGCCAGCGGATGTCTGAACTTCATCCAGACGGTGGAGTCCTCTCTGGACCAACTGGTACGCGATGTAAAGTATCATAACCAGCGGGAGCGAACTCGATACAATCGATCGCGTTAACGTGTGAATCGGTGCTATTTCATCCTTCTCGTGGGGCTTTGGCTGGCGGCCCAACCGGCGGCCCAACCGCCGCCGCCGGTCGGCGCCTCGAGGGAGCATCGGTGCGTCTTCATCGTGGACACCTCATTCTCGATGAGGCGGGTGGCCGCCTCCCTCCGAGCCACCCTGGTAGAGTTGATCGCGAACGGAGCGCAGGGCAGGCTCCAATCCGGAGACATCGTCGAGATCTGGCTTTTCAACGAGCAAGTCCGCACGGATCGGTTCCGGCCAAAGCTCTGGACGCCGGAGCTAGCTCCGGATCTGTCAGAGAAAGCGCTCCAGTTCATCGAGCGCGAGCACTTCGAAAAGCAGGGACGCGTTGCGCGAGCGGTAGCCGAGATGAATCGTGCAATTCAGTGGTGCCCCAGCATGACGGTGATGTTGCTAACCGACGGTGAGGAGGGACTCCGGGGGCCGCCCTTCAGCCAGGAGGCTGGCGGGGTGGTCCAGCGTCGATACCGCGAGCTGCGCGCGGCCAAGCAACCCTTCGTGGTGACCCTCGAGGCGCGGAATGGGAAGTGGGCCGGATGCACGGTAAGCGCGCCGAGAGAGAGCATAGGTCTGGCGTTGGATAGAATTACCCTGCCGGAGTCAGTCCCTCCGCCCGCGCTCGCTATGGGGCTCAAAGGGCAAGCCTCAGAGCCGCCCCCTACGCTCGTAGCGCGTCAGAGTCTCGATCTACAGGAACCGCGGGCGCCACTTCCCACAGCTCTGCAGAGTTCGGGTCCGACACAGGCCGAGAAACCAACCCCAAAAGCGGCGCCCCCAACCGAGCCGTCCACAATTCCATCGAAAGCCGAGGCGCCCGTCCCAACTCCACCCCCGACAGCGAGCACGGTCTCCCCACCCTTGCCAGACGCTCCGGCGGCAACGCCCGGCGCACAGACCCAGGTAAAGCCCGCATCCGAGAAGGAACCCATACCGCCACCGAGAGCGGAGGCGGTGCCTTTGCCCTCCACGTCTCCACAGGGGGCGGCCCTGCCTGCCGGCCCGGCTCTCCAGCCAGCATCAAACTCGCCTGCGGCAACGGTGAAGCCCGCGCCCCCTCTAAAAGAGCCTCCTTCGGCCCCGGCCCAAGTGAAACGTGAGATTAGCCCGCCGCAGGCGGCTCAGATTTGGCCTGCCGATCCCGCGGCCATCCGAGGGCTCTACCTGGCGGTAGGATGCGGGCTTCTTGTAGCGGGCGTGGGCCTGACGTTGTGGCTCTTCAGACAAAAGCATGCGGTAAGAGCGCACAGCCTCATCTCGCAGTCGTTGGACAAAAAGCTGAAATGAGTGTCGAACTTTAGGAGCCCGCCGGGTCAGGGGACCGTAACAGCAGACTCGGAGGTGTTGCGATACGGCCCGCCTGCGGCGTCCGTCCCCGTAGCAGGTTTCCAAACCTGCCGTGTTGCCGACTTCCAAGCCGGCAGGGCGGCGACCTCGCTCCGACCTCCGAACATACGAGCGCCTCAGGCCTTTTGCACGCCCAGCAGGTTTAGAAACCTGCTCTCACCGGAGCGAGGCGTGCGTTTCCAAACAGGCCCTAAGGCACAGCCGGGGTAACCAAGCGGTAGAAGCGCGCGCTTTCGAGAGCGGGAGCGGTGTCAGTAACTTCGATGGTTCGATTCGTGGTCGTGGCCGTGATGCTCTGAAACTTGAGCCAAGCCCCCGAGGATAGCGAGTTGCAGAACTGAACCGAATAGGAGACCCCAGCCGCCGGGTTGAAGCTCAACAGCACCGAGCCGCTCGCCAGACGCGCCGAGTTGATCCCGATCGTCGCGGCGCGCCCAGGCGTGGGGGTGTAGGCAAACCAGTTGTACGGATCATCTCCATAGCCATCCGGACTCCTGCGGTGGAGGGACGTGCCCCCGCCGTCTGGCGAGGTCGGCCATGGGAAAAAATCGGTGTATTTCACCTTCTCAACCAGTACACGCGGCACGTAGCCCGCATCGGGATGGGGCAACTCCTGCGGAACGTCGGGCTTCATGAGTTGGAGGTTGCCACCCCCATTGGACAGCTTGATGCGGTAGGGACCGTAGAGAGGTGCATCAAGCTGCTCTCCATAGCGGGCACGGAACCCCTCGACTCCTTTCTGATCGGTCTGGGGGTCGAAACTGACCACCAGCAACCGGGCGCCGGGAAGGAGCGACACCCCGGCGGGGAACACGAAATCGACGGCGTTCGCCAGGCGCCATGTATTTGTCGTATGCGCCGGATCGAAGAGGGGCACGGTCTGGTCAGTGATGTTCAGCAGTTCCACGAACTCCTCGATCGTGCTATCGATGTGATTTGTTCCCTCGATGATGTCAGGAGGATGGTACATGATCTGGCTGATGACGATCGGGCCAACTCTAGGCGTGGCGTTCGGGGCGCCGCCCCCTTGGCGAAAGGCTTCGACGGTGGCTGGATCGTCCACTCCGAAGGTTCTGCGGGTGAGGGCGACAAAGTCAGACACGGCCGCAGTCGTATAGCGTCCGAAGGATACACCGTTTTCAGCGGCACCAAACTTCACGCTGGTCCGGTAACCCGTGAGAACTCCGTCCGCGGCTGCGGCCAGGTTGATTTCGTCCCCGTGGGCCGAGTTGAAGGTGAAGCTCGTCGGTAGGTTGGTGTTTGCGTTGAAATCGTGTTCGTAGAAGACGTGAAAGCCGTAGGGAGCGAGGATGGTGTTTGGCGGAATCAGGTACTTCTTGGGCTCGAGTTTGTTGTTGCTCAGGTACCAGCCCGAAATGTCAACAGGGTTGGCGGTGGGGTTGTAAAGTTCCACAGCGTCTTCCAGGGGCGGGTCCGTGTGGGTGAGCACTTCGTTGATGACGACATTGTAAATGGGCAGAAAGTTGCTCTCGCCCGGTGTGGCGCCGGTGAGGAAGCTCACAATCTTGGCGGCTCCGTCCGGGAGACGGCCCTGGCTCACGTCTTTGGATTGGCCTCCATACGTCACGGTGTCGATGGCAACACGGGCAGGACTGAACAGGCCGATGGATCCCGCGGTGGAGCTCAGCTTGAAGTTCACATGGGTGGGTCCGTCGGCCGGCTTCTCGTCGGCGGCGAACTCGAGGAAACCACCGGACGCGATGAAGCTCAGATTTGGGATGGTCGAGACGGCCGGGGTAGTCAGGACGTCGGTGAGGGTCAAACCGCCCAGAGCGACGGGCAACGCCTCCGGGTTATAGAGTTCAAACCAATCGCTCCCGGACGAAGGTTTGGCCATCCACTCGTTGATTTTGAGGCTGGTGGTGGAACCGAGCGCCTGTGCCCTGTTTGGAGCGATGCTGGTCGGCTGCGTGAGTTGCCAGGTCCCTGTGCCGTCAGGAACGCGCCCGATGGAGAGGTCCGCCAACTGCGGACCGAAAGTGACGGAATCAAGCAGAACGGGCGAGGCGCCGGCGGAGTAGAGAGCGACCATGCCCCCGCCCGCCTTAAGGGTAAACCCCGTGTGCAGGCCGGACAGGTTGGTGGCGTAGTCGCACCAGACCCTCAAATAGCTGTAGCCCGAAATGGTGGTGTTCGCGGGAAATGTATATCGCCCCGGCACGAGAGGATCATCCGTGACGCTCATCCCGCTCAAATTGGCGTCCTGGGAAGACCGATTGTAGAGCTCGATCCAGTCAGGGTACTCCGTCGTGTTGGGGAACGGAACCGAAGCAACATTGTCCGCCATGAGCTCGTTGAGAACGACATCAGCGGCGGCTAAGTTCGCCGTAACGACCCATGCCAACAGCCCGGCGCTGGCGGACAACCTGATAGACACACTAAACATGGGGGTGAGTCTGAACCCCATTTCGAAGGAACACAATCGCTTCTTGACTACTCGGCGGAACCTTTGTCGGCTCGCAATTCGGGCCACTTCTCCAAACGGCGAAGGAGGGACTGATGGCTGATACCCAGCCTGGAGGCGGCCCGGCGGATCACCCCATTCTCCGCCTGGAGCACCTCGCGGATCATCTCGTATTCCTTGGCCTCGATCGGATGGAGGGTACGCCCCGAGGGACGGAGTTCCTCCCCTGGCTTGGGATTCATGGCCAGAGAACGGGCCTGGGCGAGCCACGCCGGATCGATCTGGAGCCAGTTAGAATCCTCGGAGGTGTGCAGCAAGGAGCGTTCGAGAAGGTTGCGCAACTCGCGCACGTTGCCCGGAAATCCGTAATTCTCCATGACCTGAACATCCTTGGCGTTGAGCACCGGCTTCTTCCGTTGATACTTCTGAGCCAACTGGTCGAGGAGGGCTTCGGAGAGCTCGCTAATATCATTCGACCGCTCACGCAAGGACGGGAGATGAATCGAAAAAACGTCGAGTCGATAGAGCAGGTCTTGGCGGAACCGTCCCAGCCTTACCTCGTCGATCAGGGACTTATTGCTCGCCGCGACGATGCGCCCGTTGAAAACCTTCGAGTCCGTGCTCCCCAGCCGACGGTATGCGCGCGTTTCGAGGAACTGAAGGAGCTTGGCCTGAAGAGTAAGAGGAACCTCCGAAATTTCATCCAAAAAAAGCGTGCCACCCTCGGCGGCCTCGACCATCCCGCATCGATTCTGGAACGCCCCGGTGTATGAACCCTTTTCCGCTCCAAAAAGCTCCGCCTCGAACATGTCAGCCGGCAGATTAGGACAGCTTAGGCTGACGAACGGAGGCACGGCTTTGGCATTCTGGAAGGTCAAATCATGCAGTATCCGGGCGGTCATGTCCTTCCCAGTGCCCGTTTCTCCGGACAAGAGCACCGTCGCGGCTGGATTGGCAGCCGCTTTCCGAATCAGCCACTGCACGTTCCTGATCGCCTCAGAGTGTCCAACGAAGTTCAAGTGTCCCCAACTCGGCTCGGGGTGCGTGAGGCGCAGAACAGCACGACGGATTCGGGACGTAATGGCCTCCACCTCAAATGGTTTTGTCAGATAGTCAAACAGACCATCTCTCGTCAGTTCGACAGCCAACGGAAGCTGGGGGTATGCGGTAAGCATGATCGCCGTCGTCAAACGCCCTCGCTCCCGCAACGAATAGAAGAACTCGGTTCCCGTGCCGTCAGGCAACTGGTGATCGAGGAGGTAAATGTCAAAGCCCCGCTCTTTCACCAACGCGCGAGCCTCCGCGAGCGACCCGCACGTCACCGGTCGTCCACCCTCCGCCTGGACCAACCCTGTCAACACCTTGGCGCATACCGGGTCGTCCTCGAGGATAAGGACGCTGAAGTTGGAGTTAACCACTGGTTCTACTTGATCCTGTCTCATTTCAGGGCTGTTTCGCGCTCGGGGCGGTCCGAACTCGGACCACGCAAGGTGTTCCCCACCTATTTAGTCCCCTGTTGAAGGCGAAGCAAGGCAAAAACCGGAGCAACCACCGGATCGCAGACGTGACCATTGCCGACTGATCAGGCCCGATCGAGGCTCTTCTCCGGCGCGGGCAGACCGAGCGTTTCTTCCCAGAAGTAACGGAAGGCAGGGATCCGCGCCCGCAACTCGCTGGCCTGTTCCCGACGAAGGAGCAAATACTGGAATTCGGCCTCCGTGACGAGGGTCACCCCGGGCCGGCAGAAGACGGGAGCCCCGCGAAGCGGGATTATCTCGGTTTTCGCGTTGTACTTGAGGACAATCTTCTGGTCCAACGGCATCAGGAGGCTGAAAGGGGCGCAGATGGACTTGAGAGGGCGGGCCCCTGAACGGGGAGTCAGATGTTCCAAGGTCACGGCCGTACTGAGTTCGCGGAGCACCGGCTGCTGAAGCGGCCTAAGATAAGGCAACGTCTGAAGCAGTTCCCGGTTCTCCCAAAGCAGTTTGAGTTTGGGCTCCAGGTTCTGATGCAAAACGTATTCTCGAAACGCTATTTCGGAAATGGCTGTGACAATGACCGGACTTTCCGCCATCACCGATGCGTTGCGGATCCCCTGCCCGACCAGGATCGACATCTCCCCGATGATCTCCCCCGCCTCCATATCCGCGAGGTGATGTTTCTGCGTGCCGTCATGGTGGATGACAGACGCGTGGCCGGTGAGGATCATATAGACACAGCCATCCGAACACGCTCCCTCACGGATGATGATGTCGCCGGCATTGAACTGGAGAACCCGTTGGTTGGCAAGCAGATGCGAGATCCACATGGGGGGCATGTCGGGGAAATACTCGAGCAGGAATTCGATGGTGCGCGTCAGATTGAAGTCCGTCTCCCCCCGCAGCACGCAAAAGCGCTTGCCGGCGGAGGCGGTGGAGAAGTGGGTGTCAAAGCGGTCCGAAAGCTTGTCCAGATGCAGGAAGAGTATCCGCTCGGCCGGCGAGTTGACCGCATCGGACGGATCTCCGTGGATGGCTCCCTCGCCGCCATCGGCAATCAGAAGCTGGGCGGGTTTGCGGTAGAAGTCCAAGATCTGCTGGAAACGGTCCCGGGTGATGACGCCGGTCTTCTGCATCCGCGTCAGGTCCCTCAACGACTGGGTATCCCCGGTGAAGATGATTCGGTAGTTCGCGGTGTCATGGGTGGTCTCGAAATAAGCCCCAATTGTCGGGACCGAGTGACTGGAGTAACAAGGCGTGATGCGAAGGCCGAAGAAGTTCGTTTCCTCCCCGGGAGCCAGGGCCACGAAGGAGAAGTAACCCTCGAGAGTGTGCTCGGGGCGGTCCAAGGTGAGGGAGAGCTTCCGCAGCATCATGCGGTAGATCAGCGGCGTGGTGAGGATCTGGATCCGCCGGTTGTACTGGAGGAGCGAAAGGAGGTTGCAGTGGTCGTCGTGGATGTGGCTAAGGAAAAGGCTCTGGACCTGGTTGCGAGCGATGCCACGCGCTTGCAGGTGGTGATTGAGGTAAGGAACAGCGTCGATAAGAAGGTAGTGGCCGTTGTAGCAGAGAGCCATCCCCGAGGAAGCCTGGGTCGTGCTGAAACCTGTCGAGCCCCCAAGCACCTCCACTCCAAGCTTGACCAGCGTGGTGGGCGTGAGGTCCGGAGGCACAGGATAGGGCGGCGCTTGCTCGCACTCGGGCGTGAGATCCATCGTGTGCTCTCTACCTGTGGCGAACGCAACCTGGAAGACGTTAGGACGGAGCCGCTTGATCCTGACCCAACCCAGGTCCACCCCATCGTCCCGCAAGATGGTTTTGGAAACGAGCGCATCGATTGAAAGGGGTTTGCCATTCCGCCCCTTTGGGGCAAACCAGCGAGTCTCCCTGGCCAACGCCTCGGCCTGCTCCTCGGGCATGCCCCAGTCCTGCATCTGCTCGGCGGTCGGGCCGAACAGGCTCAATCCCAACAGCTCGGCCGCCGCGTTCACGCGCCGGGCGCTCCCGATGAGGTTCAGTGGCTTCAATCCGGCTTTGGACGCTCCCGAGAAAAGGTGGTAATACAGCGGAAACTCGACCGCAACCTGGGACTCGCAGCCGGTCACTGGAACGTCGGGGAGGAGGATGTGTCCCGGGGCTTTGAGCCCCCGCTGGAGGAGGACCTTGACAATCTCAGGGGGGCAGCCGGCGAGCAAGGCGTGGTCGCCGTCCGAAATGTAGAAACTGCCTGGGAAAATGCGAGTGACGGCCATAGGTCAGGCTGAGTGTCACTCAGAGAGTAGTGACGGCGCCGGCGCGGGGCAATCGAATTCGAAACATCGAATTCAGCACTCCCTTTTCCTCTGGTGCCAGCATCCCGATACGCTAGAATCCCTCCAGAGCAGACAAAAAGTTCAGGTTCGAAAACAGAGTGGTTTCCGAGGTTTGCAGAAAGACCGGCAATGAGCACACGTATTGGAATTGTCACTGGCGGGGGCGATTGCCCCGGCTTAAACGCGGTCATCCGCGCCGCGGTCAAAGCGGCTGCCAAGCGCGGCTGGGAGACCCTGGGCATCCTGGGGGGCTTCGATGGACTGCTGGAGCCGGCTCGTTATCGTCTGCTGGATTACCACGAGATGGACGGCCTGCTGTTTGTGGGAGGGACGATCCTTGGCACCGCGAACCGGGGCCGCTTTGCCGCCAAAGTGGGACATGGGGAGGTCCAAACCATCCCGGCAGGCATCATGGACGAGGCACGCGAGCAGTTTCATCGGCTTAACCTTCGTGCGCTCATCGTGGTGGGCGGCGACGGCTCCCTTACGATAGGCCACCAACTCCTCGAGCACGGCATCCCCATGGTAGGGGTTCCAAAAACCATCGACAACGATCTCGAAGCCACGGACCTGACGTTCGGCTTCGATTCCGCGGTTGCGTGCGCCACGGACGCGCTCGACAGGCTGCGGACGACCGCCGAAAGCCATAGCCGTGTCATGGTGCTCGAGGTCATGGGCCGTTACGCCGGTTGGATTGCCGCCTATGCGGGAATCGCAGGGGGCGGTGACGTGATTCTGATTCCGGAAATTCCGTTTCACTACGAGAATCTGTGCGAAAAGATCGCCGAGCGCGAACGCGTGGGCAAGCACTTCACCCTGGTCGTGGTAGCCGAAGGCGCGAGGGAACAGGGAGGCGATTTTGTCACGTCGGGAGCGGCGGAAGTCAACCGGGAAGCGCGGTTGGGGGGTGCCGGCGCCGCGGTTGCCGCCGAGATTCAACGGCGCACAGGCAAGGAAACCCGGGTCTGCGTGCTAGGCCACCTGCAACGGGGCGGCGCTCCGACAACGTTCGATCGGATGATTTGCACTCGCTTCGGTGTCCGCGCGGTCCAATTGGTGGCCGAGGAGAAGTACGGCTGCATGGTCGCGCTCAGGGGGACCGAGACCGTCGGTGTAAAGATCACGGAAGCCATCGGGCGCTTGCGGACCGTGCCGGTGAAAGGGGACCTCGTCCATACCGCCCGCGCCCTGGGGATCAATTTCGGCGACTGACGGTCTTCCGCTTGGCCGGAGGGGCGTTGGTCGGTTTCTGCTTGAACGCGCCGCGCAGCAGCCAGTGGCGTTTGAACCCTTCGATCAGGCCATCGAGGTCAACGATCAGGCGCGAGATCTCCGTCACAAAATTGGTATTGGCCCCGACCTGGGTGTTGAGATTGCTGACCATGCTCGAGAGGCTCTGCAACGGTGCGTTCAACTGGGCTATAAGGAGCACGAGATTGGTGTTTGCCGCGGCCAGCGTGGCGCTGGCGTTCGTCAGCGTCCCGTCGGCATTGGAGAGTGTGGTCAGGAGCCCGGCGTTCAGATTGGTGGGAATGAGCCACTGGCCCAACGACCCGCTTGGGTCGCGCAAATTCGCGGTGATCTGGGTGATGTTGCTCATGAGGGGTCGGGCCTGGACGAGCAGTTCGTCGGCGTGGGCGGTGAGGCTGGCCGCGTTGGTGAGCACTTGCGTGAGTTGATTGGTCAAGTCGAACACACCCGGCAATGCCGCCGCAATCTCGTTCACCAGAGCCTCCAACCGCTCGGTCAGGGCGGGCGACTCGACCGGTGGAAGCCAATAGGGTTTGGTATCCTTGTCGAACGGCTTGTAAGCGTTGGATGCCGTGTCCCAGACCATCGTGATGTTCTTCCGTTCGATCTTGCGGTCAGCGACCCTGATCCGGGCTATTCCAGCGGCGGCAATCTTCTTCAACGCCGCTTTCTTGTCCTTGGCTAGCGGTTGCAGTAACGTGTCCAAGGGAGGGTTGGTGCCCGGCAGCGAGATCGCATCCAGGTAGAGTTTGTTGTCCAGATCATCGAGAACTTGGGCTTCCCGCGGTGTGTACTCCCTTATGTCCCACACCAGGTGGGTGGGGATGTAGTTCGTCCCCTTGGTCACTTCCACCGAGCGCTTCCCGAGGAAATCCGCCGCGGTCACACGCGCGTGCGATCCACCAGTCCAGAGGTATCCAAAATACGGGGCCTTGATTTCGAACTGAACATAGACGTTGAAAAGTTCGTCAGGCGGTTGGGCGTCGATCCTTGTGATCTCACCGACATCGAATCCCATCAGCTTGACGGGATCGCCGACCTTCAGACCCGCCGCTGTCTCCGTGAGCGTAAAATACACCACCTTGGTGTCGAACCAGCCCTTGCGCTGGCCGGTATGGTAGAGGTAGTAGCAGAAGCCGGCCAACAAGAGCAGCGTCGCCAACAATACAAAAAAACCCACCCCGCGTTCCACGCGACTGAGACGGGTTCTTAGCTGTGGCGTCAGGTCTTGCACCGGGTGGGAGCTTACCGGACGGGCGGCTCCTCCGCCAGCAATTCTCGCAGGAGCGGTTCCTTGGAGCTGGCGACTTCCTTCCGTCCTCCCAGCACCAGCCAACCGTTCTCCTTGACCAGTGCGAACTGCCTCCCGAGGCCCAGCCACGGGCTGAATTCGTCCGTGGCCACCGCCATCGTCATCGGCGCGAGGCCAAGGCCGTCGTGGCCTGCGGAGAGCTGTCCCAGGAAATCGAGCCACCAATGCGTCTGGCGGGGGTCCAGCCCGGTGATGGGATTATCCAGGAACAACACCTCCGGCCGCAGCACGAGGGCTCGGGCCAGGGCGATCCTGAGCCACCATGAACGGTTGACTTGACTGGGCATCCAACTGGCAAACGTCTCGAGACCTGTGGCCGCAAGAAGCCCGACCACCAACTCGGCGCCGGCTTCCACCGAGCAGTTGCGATGGTAGCAGAGCGGCAACGCAACATTCTGCGCCACGGTCAACTGCTGCAATAGCCTCCCACCCTCCGGAAACACAAATCCGATCCGCTGCCGCGCGCGGTTCAACCCCGGAGGCGGCAGTTGGGAAACGTCCTCGCCAAAAAGGTAGCTCGCGCCCCGCACAGGGCGGAGCAGGCCCGCCGCCGTTTGGAGCAACTGGCTCTTCCCTGAACCTGGCAGGGCCCCCACAACCCAGAAGTCATTCGCCGCCACCCTCCAGTGAATCCCCTCAAGAAGCATCGAGTGACGCCCATCGGACACAGAAACCGCCGCGTCCGCCAGTTCGGTGACCGGAGGAGGCGTTGAGGAGGAAGCCTCCCCTGAGTTTGGCAGCGCCGGATTGTCCATGCTACATCACCAGATAGACGACGATGAACATCAAGTCCAGAAGAGAGCAAGCGACAAAGCTCACCACAAGCGCCCGGGTGGTCGCGTCGGAGACCTGGGCGAGCCGCAGGGGCCGTGCAAGCCCTTCAAAACACGTCACTACGGCGATGATGACCCCGAAGCTGGAAGACTTCAGCGCCAGAAGGAGAAAGGCCTCCCAGGTCAGCGCCAGGGCGAGTTGCCTGAAATACTCTCCGGGCAGCAAGGGCACGTCTTGAAGGAAGGCGAACAGATACCCGCTGAAAATCGCGCCAAGAATCAAGTAGGCGGTGAGCGTGAACACGGAGATGGCAAGTCCGAAAACGCGCGGAACCACCAGGTAGTGCACCGGATCAACCCCCAATGCCTCGAGTGCCTCGACCTCCCCCATCGCGCGCGCCGTCCCCAACTCGATCACTGTCCCGGCCCCCACCCGCATGAGCACCACCAACGCTGTCACCAGCGGCCCCAACTCTCGGACCACGACCGTCACCATGACCGTTCCCACCAGGTTCTGCGCGCCCACACGAGTCAACAAGGCCACAGTCTGCCCGATGACGACGAAACCCAACGCTGCCGAGAAGAAGCCAACCATGGGCAGCAGTTGCAATCCGGCCCTGGAAATCTGAGTGCGGATGAGTGGATGAATCAGCTCCGAGGCGACGTTGAATTTGGTGATTGCCACGCCCAAAGTAATCAGCGCGAACGCCACCAAACCATGGACGGTTTCAAAAAGCCGGAACAGAGCCCTCCCCACGAAACTGGTGTACGAGCGGGAAAGCGGTGCCTCCAGCATTGACTGTAGCTTCGTGAGGTCCCGCAGGCTGGCAAAGCTCTTGTCCACAATCCGGAGCTAAACGCCCGCACGCCACAGGGCGCCACGGTTCCTGAACTGAGCGCAATGCATAGAGGGTCCGGGCCTACTCGCCCAGCGCCTTCAAATCACTCCCTGGAGCGGCCATCCAGACGCGGTAAAAGCCGCCCTCACTGCCGGCGTCCGCGAAAGGAACAAACGTGGCTGCCTGCGGATCAGCCTGGCCGACGGACCGGACACGCCCGGCGAACATCAACCCCGGCTCATCCTTCAAACTGAGCTGATCGGCATCCGCCACCAAGCCGACCGCGCCCGTTTGAGGCAGAGCAGGATTCAGCTTTGCGTCGAAGGCGAGAACAAACGGCCCCCAGGCCAGGGCCGCTTTCCCGGCGTTTGCATGATCTCCCTGAATCACTCGAACGGTCAGTTCATAGACCACCGCGATCTGATCGCCCTTCTTCCACTTCCTCGCCGGGATTTCGACCCAACCCGCGCTCGCCCCCGCGGAACTCACCGGCCTGCCGTTCACAGCCACCTGGATTTTTCCCGCCCATCCTGGCGAGCGCAGGCGGACCGGAAACATGGTGGCTTTGTTGAGGGCAAGCGTAATCAGCGCGCTGCCTTTGCGCGGGAACTCAGTCTGGTTTCGCACTGTAACGTATTGTCCGCCCAGTTCCACCGTGGCCTCGGAGGCTTCGAAGAGGTTCACAATCAATCCCTCCTGATCGCCGACATGAAATTTCAGATAGGCATGCGGCACCACCATGGCCATTCCGCGCGGCCCGCTCGAGACACAGCAATTGATCCCTGGCCCGTAGGGTTTCTTCCCTTCGAGCGACGTGAAATAACACCATTCCGCGCCGTCGGGCCGTTGCGCGGCTGCCAGGTGGTTGTAGAATGTCTTCTCGAGTTCGTTCGCAAACCGGGCCTCGCCTGTCAACCGCAGCAACTGGGAGTTCAACTGTATCCAAGTCGTTGTTACACAAGTCTCCGCCACCTCCGCCTTTTCCAGGTTCGGGAGATCAAAGTCCGCATGAAAGTGTTCCCCATGGCTGGCGCTGCCGGTGATATAGAGCTGGTGCGCCACGATGTCGTCCCACGCGTTGAGAGCCGGCTCAATCAGTTGCCGATCTCCCGTAGCGCGAGCCAGCTCACAAAGCCCAACCAGGTTGGAGAGCATCTCATAGGCCTTGCCATTGGCGGTCTTGCCAACCGATTTGTCCTTCAATAGCGTGGCCACAATCCTCGGACCGTTCGGCTCATCCCAGGAGCGGACGATGTACCGCGCGAACTCGAGGTACTTCTCCTCGCCCGTAAACCGGTATAGGAGGACTACCGGTTCGAGCACACTCGTCGCCGCCATCCCCATATGCGTGCCCGCGGACAGGATGCTCTTCTTGCCCTGGCCAAAGGTGGCAATGAGCAGGTCACCGATCTTGCGGCATGCCTCCAATGCGGCCGTATTGCCCGTGTACTGGTAATAGGTGAGCAAACCCATCAGGCAGTACTTGTGGGACCACACATCCCAATCCGCCTCGGGAAACAAACCGAACCGCTTCTCAGGCACGTAGGTTCCCAGGTAGCCGTCCGGCTCTTGCGCCTTGATCAGCTCCCCTGCCACCGTGTCGAGCTTGCGGCGCAGGGAGGAATCCCCGCTATAAGCATATGCCAAAGAGGTCGCGTGCAGCCACTTGCCCACGTGCTCTCCAATCCAGGGGTGACTGCCCGGTTTCTTGCGAAAGCCCGCTAACAGAGGCTCTTCATCCACTTTCGCGAGACGATTACGGGCATTCGCCTTCGTTCTCTCCCCAAGGTAGCCCTCCAGCTTGATCCCCTGCTTCAGACTCTGAGTGAACGTGATCTGGGCCTGGCTTCCGATCGACCGCTCACTGCGCTTCTCCTTCGGCTGGATCCATTCGACGACGTCAGCGAGCTTCGCGGGCGCCTTGTAATCGATCACAACCATGTCCGCGCCTATGGCTTGCCAACCCGCCGCGACGAGTGTCAGCCGGACAAACCAGGAAGTTAGGTTTCTTTTCATACGCATCCCGCATTCTCGCAGCCAACCGGTCTGGCGTCGAGTTCAGAATTCACGCTGGCGAGGTCGCAAGAAGAAACTCGCGAATCACAGCCACCTCCGGCTCGCCCGCAATGGTATGCGCTTTTTTGAACTCATGCCACTGGATATTCAGGCCCGCCGCCTGAAGGCCGTGGATCCGCTCGCGGACCGGGCCCAGGGGCAACAGGGAGTCCTCAGTCCCGTGGGTGACCAGGAAGCGCTGCTCCCGGGCCAGAGGAGAAAAACCCTTGATCAGATCGTCCAGGTCCTGGACGTAACCGCTAATGCCAACCAACCCCGCGAACCGGCTCGGGTAGCGCGAGCCGG
>ORJL011388795.1_pt1 | contig 19174 bp, 14 predicted proteins | sample 1779941 | NCBI WGS metagenome assembly ORJL01 (sample SAMEA104232317, study PRJEB22302) | groundwater metagenome | biome: forest; feature: aquifer; material: groundwater | place: USA | collected 2011-08-07 | depth 5.8 m | reverse complement strand
GATTTTTCCGTGCACCATGTTGGCAAGATGAATATCCGCCGTGTAGATCGCCCGCCCGGTGACCTTGTCCCACGCGTCCACGCGAGGGACGGACACGCCGACGGAGGTGAATTCGCCGCTGCTCGGTCTGTAGTCCGAGCGCGCCTTTCCATTTTCGCCCTGCTCGCCTTCCGGCGGTGCGATCGCCGCGTGGTCCGCCCTGGCGCAGGAGCCATCGTGGCGATAGTTCTCGCAGCGCTTCACGGCGCGAAGAATGCCGCTGTAGCCCGTGCAGCGACAGAGATTGCCGCTCAGGGCTTCCTTGATGTCGTCTTCCGTCGGACTGGGGTTTGCGTTCAGCAACGCCGTGGCCGACAGGACCATCCCCGGCGTGCAGAAACCGCACTGGATTCCGCCCTCCGCCACGAACGCTTTCTGTAGCGCGGTCGGTTGGCCGTCGTGGATCAGACCCTCGATCGTGGTGATCGACTTTCCTTCCAATCCGGCTGCCAGGAGCAGACAGCTGTTCATGGCCAGACCGTCCACCAGCACGGTGCAGGCACCGCAGTCCCCGACGTTGCATCCTTTCTTGGTGCCCGTCAAGCGGAGCTTGTCGCGCAAGGTATCGAGGAGCGTGTCGCCATTCTCGACGGCGACTCCGCATCTTTGCCCATTCACCGTCAGCGTTCGTGTCGCCGTCATGGCGTGATCCCCCTGGCTCGCTCCCTAGCCCTGAGCAGCGCGCGTCGCGCCAAAACCTCGACCAGATCGCGCCGAAACTGTGACGACCCACGCACATCGGAAATGGGTTGCGCCGCTTCCTGGGCAATACGGGCCGCTTCACCAAAGACGTCTTCGTCCGCAAGGCGACCGACCAGAATCTGGCTGGTGTCGGCGACCATTTTCGGAATGGGCGCCACGGCGCCGAGAACAAGCCGGGCCTCGGTGATCGTCCCGCGACCGTCAAGCCGCAGACTGGCCGCGACGGAGGCGACCGGGATCGCGTTGCCCTCGCGCAAACCAAACCGTTCGTAGGCCGCTCCGAAGCCGGTCGGCGGCTTCGGTATGATCACGGCGGCGAGAATCTCACCCTCTTCCAACAACGTCCGCCGCGGTCCGAGAAAGAGCGTGTCCAGCGGAACCCAACGGGTTCGTTCCGGCGACCACACCTCGGCTTCCGCGTGCAGGACCATGAGGATCGGCGGAAGATCGGCGCAGGGCACGGCGCTCATGACGTTGCCGCCGACGGTGGCCACGTTGCGGATCGGCGGCGCCGCCATGTGTTGCGAAGCATCGAGCAACGGGGCGAAGCCCTGCCGCACGACGGACGATCGGTTGAGTTCGGTGATGCTGGTCCGCGCGCCGATGCGCAATCCCTTGTCCGTCACCGTGATGCCGCGAAGCGACTCAATGCCGTTCAACGACACAAGGTGGGTCGTCGCCAGCCGCCCGGTTTTCAGATCTACCAGCAAGTCCGTGCCTCCGGCCAAGAGGCGTGCCCGCGGCGCGTATCGCCGCATCAGCGTGGAGGCTTCGTCCAGTGTCGTACACTCGTGAAGGTCGATTTCCGGCACGTACACGGATGGTCCTCCGATCGAGCTAGGGCGTTCGTGGGGCCGTCTGAGACCCATCGCGCGGCAAGCCCGTCGCAGCCCCGTCAGCCGAATCCGGCAGGTGGTAGATTCCGTGGAGAAACTGCGAAGTAATCTGATGCGAAACGGCGGCGACCGACGGTCCGCCGGATGGGTCGTACCAGCGGTACAACCAGTTCAGGGCGCCGAACAGCGACATGGTCAACACATGCCGGTTCAACGAAGCGTCGGGCGCGTGGGCCTCAAGCAGTCGATCGATGATCGAGCGGGTCAGAGCGTAGTACTGCCGACGAATGTCGCGGGTTTGTTCGTACGCGGATCCGCTCAACGTGTCGAGCTCGTGGGAGCAGACTTTTAGGGCGTCCATGTTCGCGGCGAAGTAGCCCACGTGGGCCCGGATCATGACCCGCAACTGCTCCTCGGCGTCTACAACCCCATGGAGCTTCTCAATCAGGTTCTGATGCAACGCGCCAAAGGTGCGGAATTGGATGAGAAAAAGCATCTTCTCTTTATTCTCAAAGTAGTGGTACAGGCCGGCGAGGCTCACGCCGGTGGCTTTGGCGACCTCGCGCATGGACGCCCGCTCATAGCCCAATCGGGCGATGGTCCCGCAAGCGGCGGCAAGAATGTGCGTGAGACGCTGCTCGTAACCTTCCCTCGCATCGGAGCTTGTACGCGAGGTCGGTGCCGCCTTCCGACCGAACAATTGTTCTGCTCGTTCCGAGATCATTCCGATAATACCATACCCATAGCGAACGACCGATCGACCGTAATATCGCCGACGCGAAGTTGGCTGTCAAGTAGAATTTACCGAACAAACGGTTGACAGGCTCGTTGGATTGAGCATAATTGCGGACGACTGGATCGTGGCCGAGCGTGCGCTGGCTTCGCCCGGTATATTTTTTGTTCGTGAAAGCGATCGAACGTCCGTTCTGTATAATGCGACCACGAAGCCGCCCTTCCCTGAGGGCCGTCCTCGCCGAAGAGGGAGTTGGACATGCCGACTTCGATGTTTCCGAAGCGCGCTCCGGAGTCCTTCGATTTCCGGGAGGTTCAGTACGAGAAGGACGGATGGGTCGCGCGAATCACGATCAACCGACCCCATAATTACAACGCATACAGCACCCCGGCGCTTCAAGAACTAGCGACTGCATTTCAGGACGCTTCCTTTGATGACGGGGTCGCGGTGGTGGTGTTCACCGGGGCCGGGGACCGGGCGTTCTGTACCGGCGGCGACGTGAAGGAGTATCAGAAGAGCTACACCCAGAAGCCGCGCGACTACTGGAAGTACATGTCGTTCTTCAAGGCCTACATCGAGTCGATCACGAACTGTTCCAAGCCGGTCCTTGCGCGAATCAACGGCATGGCCGTCGGCGGCGGCAACGAAAGCCAGTTGGCCTGCGATTTGGCGGTGATGGGCGAACACGCTTACATCGCGCAGGTCGGCACGAACGTGGGGTCGGTGGCGTGCGGCGGTTCGACGCAGTGGCTGCCACTGCACGTAGGCGATCGCAAAGCCCGCGGAATCCTCTTTCTCAACCAGCGATACCCGGCATTCACCTCGCTGGCTATGGGGTTGGTCAATGTGGTCGTACCGACGATCAAGGGGCCGGATGGCGCCTTTGTATCCCGGTTCACGAACAAGCGGACGTATCTCGCCGACTGGAACACGGATCCCTGGGAGCAGCCGTTCGAGTCTCGCGCCTCAGTGGGCGAACTCAAGAAAGCCCAGGAGGGCGCGGACGGTTACTCGCTCGACCTTTCCCGCATGGACGAAGTCGTGGCGGAGTTGTGCGACCAACTGGTGAACAAGTTCTTCGAGTGTACGCGGTACACCAAGGCCCAGGTCAACTACTGGAAGGACGCGGCGTGGCATGCGACGACCGGCCACGCCCGCGACTGGTTGTCGATTCACTATTCGAGTCTCGAACCGCATGAAGGCATGACCGCATTCGTCGAGAAGCGCAAGCCCGACTATGTGGGCATGCGTCGTCGCGCTGCCGATCCGGACGGTTCGAGTGAGTTTCTCTGGGGTCCGTACTGCCGCGAATGCCCGGAATGCGGAACCAAGTGGTTGCCCCGAGAGTTTGAGCATTGCGGCAAGTGCGGTGCGGTTCTTACAGCGCCGGTCGCGGCGTCGTAGGAGGTAGGTGTCGACCGCCATGAGCGCGAATCGTCGAGCCTTGGTGACGGGCGGAAGTCGCGGCATCGGTCGGTGCATCGCGGAGACGCTGGCGCGAGACGGATGCGACGTGGGCATCTTCTATCAGGGGGATGCGAAAGAAGCCGGGCCGGTGAACGCCGGCATCGAGAGGCTCGGTCGCAAGGGCTGGTCGCGGGTCGGCGATGTGCGAGATTCGGGGCAGGTGAACAATGCGGTCGAGTCGCTTGTCGCGGCGTGGGGCGGAATCGACATTCTGGTCAACAACGCCGGAATCGTCCGCGACCAAGTGATCTGGAAGATGACCGATGACGAATGGCGCGATGTGCTCGACGTCGATCTCACGGGCATGTTTCACTGCTGCCGCGCGGTCGTTCCCGCGATGCGCAAGAGTGGTTGGGGCGCGATCGTCAATATTTCGAGCATCAACGGTCTGCGCGGGAAATTCGGGCAGACCAACTATTCAGCGGCGAAAGCGGGCGTGATCGGATTGACCAAGGCGCTGGCGAAGGAGGTTGCAAGGTTCAACGTTACGGTCAACGCCGTCGCGCCTGGATTCGTGGAAACGGAGATTGTGCAATCGATGCCGGTGGAGGCCAAGGAGGAAACACTGCAGGAGATTCTCCTGGGTCGTCCGGGAACGGTGCAAGACGTGGGCGAACTGGTGGCGTTCCTCTGCGGCAATCGAGCCCGTTTCATTACCGGCCAAGTGATCCGCGTCGATGGGGGGCAGTACATCTGAGGTATGAGGAATGGCGAATATCGAATGGCGAATGACCCGGAATGACTGACACACCATGAGCCGATACGAATATTTCAACGTGGAAGTACAGGACGGTGTCGCCACGGCTACGATGAATCGTCCGCCGCTCAACGTACTTCACAATCCGATGATGGACGAATTCAACCGGGTGCTTGAGACCACGCTGTCGGACAAGAACCTGGCGGCGCTGGTGCTGCGCGCGGCAGGAAAGGCGTTCAGCGCGGGGGTCGATGTCTCCGATCACTCGGCGGACAAAGTGGGCGAGATGATCCGCCTGTTTCACGGCATCTTTCGGAAGCTGGCGGCGACGGACGTGCTGACGATTGCGGCAGTCCAGGGCGCGGCGCTGGGGGGCGGTTGCGAACTGGCGTGCTTCTGCGACATCGTGCTGGCCTCGGAGCGGGCGAAATTCGGACAACCGGAGGTTCAGGTCGGCGTCTTTCCGCCGGTGGCCGCTTGTGTCTTTCCGGCGCAAATCGGGATCAAGAAGGCGATTGAACTCAACGCGCTCGGGGCGACGATCGACGGGAAAGAAGCCCACCGCATCGGACTCGCGAATCAGGTGTTTGGGGCAGAGGAGTTTGCCAACAAGGTCAACGAATACCTTGCGGGAATCAAGAAACTCTCACGCCCCGTCGTGCGACTCGCGAAGCGTGCGACCTCTTGGGTTGTCCGGACGCAGATTCTGGAGCAACTGGACGCGACGGAGGCGATGTACCTGGACGAGTTAATGAAGCTGCAGGATGCCCACGAAGGCATCTCGGCGTTCGTGGAGAAACGCTCGCCGGTTTGGAAACACGCGTAGCGGAAAGGTCCGCACAGCGGACCCTACGGCCCCGCGAGTCGAACGCGAAAAGAGGGACGGGACAGGCATGAAAGCAGCCGTATTCCATGGACCGGAGAAGGGACTGAGGATCGAGGACGTTCCGATTCCGAAGATCTCCCCCGATCAGATTCTGGTCAAGGTGGCAGCGTGCGGCGTATGCCACACCGACTTGCATTACCTTGAACACGGCGTCCCCACGTTCAAGAAACCGCCGCTCATCCTGGGGCATGAGGCCTCCGGCGTGGTCGAGGAAGCCGGCGGTCAGGTTGCGCAATTCAAAAAGGGGCAACGCGTTCTGATTCCGGCGGTGCTGACCTGCGGGCATTGTGTGTTTTGCAGGATGGGGCGCGAGAACATCTGTAGCAATATGACCATGCTGGGAAACCACATCGACGGAGCCTACGCCGAGTATGTGGCCGTTCCGGCGAAGGATGTTCTGGAACTGCCCGAATCCATTCCGTTGCAAGAGGCGTCGATCATCGCGGATGCCATTTCCACGCCGTATCACGCCGTGAAGAATCGGGCGCAGGTCAAACCCGGGGATACGGTCGTGATCTTCGGATGCGGGGGTGTGGGGATCAACGCGGTGCAACTGTCGGCGGCGGCGGGCGGTTATGTGATCGCCGTGGACGTCAACGAACGCAAGCTCGAGTGGGCGAGACAGTTCGGTGCGGCCGAGACGATCAACGCCAAGGGCGTGGAGCGGGTGAGCAAAGCGGTCAAGAAGCTGACGGGCGGCGGCGCGGACATCGCCATCGAAGTGATTGGAAACCCGCGCACGATCGAAGAAGCGTTGGAGTGTTTGCGCATCGGCGGTCGACTGTGCGTCGTGGGGTACACAAATGAGGCCATCTCCGTCGTGGCCGGCAAGATCATGTTCAAGGAACTCGAAGTGGTCGGGTCGCTGGGATGTCGGCCGCTGGACTACCGCCCGCTGATTCGTCTGGTCGAGTTGGGCAAAGTGGACGTGAAGAAGCAGGTGACGCACCGCTTCAAGCTCGAAGATCTGGGTAAAGCCTTCGAAGCCATGAAGGAAGGCGTATCCCTGCGATCCATCGTGGTTCCGTGAGCGTTTCACTGTGAGCACGGTCGTCAAACGAGTCGAGATCGAGGCGCAGAAGCAACTGCGAGATTTGCTGCGTGAGCACTTTCTCGATTTGGACGCGGCGGCCCGCGACCCGGATCGCAGGGTCGCGTGGTGTACGTCGGTGGGTCCGTGCGAGATTCTGACGGCGTTCGGATTCGACGTGTATTTCCCGGAGAACCACGGCGCCCTCCTCGGGGCGAGGAAGCTGAGCCATCGCGTGATTCCGCGGGCGGTGGGACTGGGATACAGCGCGGAATCCTGTTCCTACATGACCAGTGATATCGGTTCGACCTTGGCCGACGCCAGTCCGCTGAAGGACGCCTTCGGCATTTCCGGACCGCCGAAACCCGACCTGCTGGTTTACAACACGAATCAGTGCCGCGAAGTTCAGGACTGGTGGAACTTCCACGGACGGCGAAGCGACGTGCCGGTGATGGGTGTTTGTCCGCCGACGCATCTCGGCGAGGTGACCGCCGAGCATGTGGCATTTGTCCGCGGACTGCTTGTTTCCCTGATCGAGCAAATCGAATCGCAATTCGGCCTGAAGCTGGACGGGGATCGACTGCGGGAAGTGGTCGCACTCTCCAGCCGGGCGAGCGCGCTCTGGCGACAAGTTCTCGACACAGCCCGAGCGCATCCGTCGCCGATCACCTTCTTCGATGGCGTCATTCATATGGCGCCGGTGATTCTACTGCGCGGATCGCAGAAAGCGGTGGGCTTTTACGAAGTCTTACTTGCGGAGATGCAGGATCGGGTTCGGGACGGGATCGGCGCGGTGTCGGACGAGAAATTCCGGGTCTATTGGGAGGGGATGCCGATCTGGCCGAAGGTGCGTGAACTTTCGGAAAAATTCTTCGATCTTTCAACGGTTGTGGCCGCGAGCACCTATTGCAACTCGTGGGCGTTTGAGGACTACGACGGCGGCGATCCGCTGGCGTGGATGGCCAGAATCAGCACCGAGGTTTTCATCAACCGCGACGAGAACACGAAGCAGGCATTCCTGGGTGAGATGTTCGACCGGTTTGATATTGACGGGGCGATCTTCCACAACGCCCGGACCTGTCCGAACAATACCAATTCCCGATTCGGCATGCCGCAGCGGATCCGCGAGGCCTATGGGGTTCCGGTGCTCGTGATCGACGGTGATTTGAGTGACATCCGGTTTTTCTCTACGGCGCAGACGATGACGAACCTTGAGGCGTTCATCGAGCAGTTGGAGGAACTCGCGCGATGAAAGAACGGCTTTATGTCGGCATCGATGTGGGGTCATCGGCCACCAAGTGCGTCATTGTCGACGGCGGCGGATTGTTGGTCGGGCATCATGTGACGGCGTCGGGGTTCGACTACGCGGAATCAGCGGAATCCGCTCTGGCCCATGCGCTGCTTCAGGCGGCCGCGTCGCGCGACGACATCGTCCATTGCGTGTCGACCGGTTACGGGCGGCAGAGCGTTTCCAACGCGAACCGGCAGGTGACGGAAATCACGTGTCACGCCCGGGGCGCTCGAGAGTGGTATCCACAGGTGCGCAACATCATCGACATTGGCGGGCAGGACACCAAGATCATCCGCCTTACGAGCGAGGGGAAGTTGGCCGACTACCGCATGAACGCCAAGTGCGCCGCCGGTACGGGCACGTTCCTCGAATCGATCGCGATCAAGCTCGGAGTAACGATGGAGCAACTGGACGAGCTGGCGATGAAGTCCCGTGCGGACACGGTGATCAACAGCTATTGCACCGTGTTCACGGGAACGGAGGTGATCGAGCGGATCAAGGCGGGGCAGGCGCGAGAGGACATTTCGATGGGGCTGTTTCGTTCCATTGCCACCCGCGTGTCTGAAATGATGTCGGCGCGAGACGGTCCGGTCAGCGCAACCGGGGGCGTGGCGGCGCACTGCCGGGCGCTGATCCGCGCGTTGGAGGAAGTGCTGGAAACGGACGTGTTCTTGCCGCCCATGCCGCAATACGCGGGGGCGTACGGAGCTGCTTTGATCGCATGGGAATCGACCCTGGCGGAAAGGAGTTCGGCAGATCATGTTGCGCGCGGGTGAATTGGGCATTCAGCCGCCGGGCGCCTTGGGCGTGGCGTTCTTCGTGCATGCCAGCGCCGAGTGCTTCATTGGTCGCGGCGGCGACGGGATTACGCAACCGCTCAAAGCTGCCGGAGCGCTGAGGCTTCTCGACGAGGGGAAGCAGCGATCCCTATCGCTTGACGGAAAGATCTTTGCGAACCTTCTTGAAGCAGATGCCATGGATCGCATGCCCGAGCTGCTCTTCCTCTGCTGCAATCCGGATCAACTCGCCCTGGTCACGCTGGACCTGACTCGGTTCCTGGAAAACTTGGCGGAGCGAAACAGGCTGTCCTCGACAGAGGACATCCACCGGCACGTTCCGGTTCTTCTGATTCTGCCCAACGGAATTCTCGCTGAGCAAACCGTCCGAACCTACGAAGAGCAGATCAACGAATCGCTGTTGATGGGTCGCCTGCCGGGCGTGACCGAGGCGATGGTGCCGGCCTTGCTGGGTCGTTTGGTGCGGGGCATTTCCCTGCAAGCGGGCGGTCGTCGCGGTACCGGCGCGGACACGATCTATGTGCTGGAGCGCAAGGGATCGCTGCTGTTTGCCGGCGGCGGAGACGCCGAGCGTGACCGGGTCGAAGCCGTCCTCAGCAAGCACGGCTACCCTTCCAAACATGCTCGCGGCGTGCCCGGCACCCGTATTGAGTTTGACAAGGCGATGATCTCCATTGTGCTCAACGTGGGCGGACTCATTCACATGGTCCAGCCCAGTGGGGAGCTCATCGATCTACGAATGGGGGATCTGTGTAAGGATCCGTCCAAAGCGGAATTTGTCGACCGCATCACGCGCGCGGTTTTTGACGTAGGAGAAGCTGCTGGCGCCTACCCGCCCGAGGCCGCGTTCGACGAGATCTGGGCCGGACATCGGGCGACGATCCTGGCTCACGCCGATCACGTCACCAGCTCCCTTAAGACGTTCCGCGACGCACTGTCGAACGGACTCAACAGCGTCAAGCTGTTCTCCAATGAGGAATGGATCCTTTCTCCGCTGGCACGCTATGCGGCCAACGCGGGGATGTACGCCGAAGAGACCCTGTTCCTTTCGCTCAAGAAGGATGTGCAGGCGGCCATGGCGCGGGCGATTCGGTATCGCGACGGCGCGGGCAACGGCAAACCATCGGGAGGTGTTTCCATGAATCTCACCGCACAAAGGAACATCGGGCTGGAGTTGTTCGAGGCCGGTGCTGACAACTTGGTCGCGGTCGGGACGATGTTGGACAACGAGCATCTCATCAAACTCGAAATCAACATCTACTTGCCAGACGAACAAATCACCCGCAGCAAGCTGAACATGATCCGCGTTCCGTTTCGCGTCTGCCGGGAGGTGGAAGCCGTTGCGGAGAAGCTTGTGGGATTGCGGATCGAGAAGGGTGTGCTCGGTCAGATTGTGCGTCGCGTCGGCGGGCACGTGGGCTGTTCCCATATCAAGGAACTGGCCACCAACATTGTCTACTTCGTGGCTTCGCACCTTGTCCGCCGTCGCGCGGGTTTCGATCCTACAAGCCTAGATTTCATTCACAAGCCTGCGGACGAGCGTTTTGCCCTCACCAAGGGATTGCTCCGCGACTCCTGCCTCGCCTATTGCCAGACCACCCCGCAGGGTCTGGATGAACAAATCGGCATTAAGCGCGTGGGGACGGAGCACACCCACGCCGCGCCCCTGGGTGAGTATGAGCGCTCGCTCGGGGTGATGTTGGCCGACCGTGTTCGGCGCTACGGCGATCGGACATACCTGCGCGAACGGCGCGGACCGGAGACGCGCTCGATGACTTGGACTGAACTTGGGCGACAGGTGTTCCAGATCGCCCGGAATCTGATCCACGAAGGAATCCGACCCGGTGATCGCGTTGCGATGATCTCGGAAAACCGGTCTGAAATGTTTCTGTTCGAACTGGCCACGGTGATCATCGGCGGGGTCACCGTTCCCGTGTATGCAGGGTATCTGCCGCGTCAAATTGCCTACCTGCTGGGGCACGCCCGTCCCAAGTGGGTGGTTGTGTCCGGAAGACATCAACTGGGAAAGATTGAAAAAGATCGGCATCCGTCTGTGCGGCGCTATTTCTGTATGGACTATGACGTCGATTGCAGTTCCTGGGGCGCCGAGGAGTTCTCCAAGTTGATGCTCGAGGGCGGCGCCTCGGGGGAGGAGCTGCAGGAGAGAATCCAAGCGGTTCAACCGGACGATCTGTGCGTGGTGATGTACACGTCGGGCACGACGGGAATGCCCAAAGGCGTCCGGCTTGCACACAGCAACCTCCTATCGCAACAGAAGGCCATCGGTTTACTCTGGGATCTCAGTGAGAAGGACACGGTGATGGGGTATCTGCCGTGGCACCACAGTTTCGGCGGATTGTTCGAGCGATTCGTGACGCTCTATCACGGATGTGAATACTGCCTCGACGACTCGCGGGGCAAGGACATGGACCGTCTGGTGGAGAACTGGAAACTGTACAACCCCTCGCTGTTTTTCAGTGTTCCGCGAGTTCACGATCTCCTTCTGGAGCGGTGCCGTGCGAACCCCGAGGTCGACCGAGCCGTGTTCGACGGTCGGTTGCGATTCGTCTTCACCGCGGGCGCTTCGCTTCCGTCGCCGGTCGCGTCCGGATACCGCGAGCGAAACATCCCCGTTATGGAAGGCTGGGGTCTGACTGAGACCTCCCCCTGCGTAACGCTCACTCCGCTGGGCAACAAGTGGAAGAGCGGTCTTGTCGGGTTCCCCATCCCAGGCGTGAAAATCCGTGTCGATGCCGATCAGGAGATTCTGGTCAAGGGCCCCAATGTGATGGACGGCTATCTGGACGACGAGGAGGCTACGGCGCACGTCATTGACGAAGACGGGTGGTTCCACAGCGGCGACCTCGGAGAATTTACCAACGACGGACTGCGGATCTTTGGGCGAAAGGACGGCGCCTTCAAGCTCACCACCGGCGAGAAGGTTCATCCGCAGCGCATCGAGAATGTCCTGATCAATGAATCGCCCTACATCAGCCTCGCGCTGGTCGTCGGCAGTGGGCGCGACTACGTCGGCGCGGCGATCTTCCCGGCCATGGGCCTGCTGCGGGAGTGGGCGGATCGAAAAGGGGTGGCCGCGGAGAATCTGGTGGAGTCGCAGGTCGTCAAGGAGTTCTTCGCAGAGGAACTGGCCCGAATCAATCCCAACATCGAGGTGAAATACCAGAGGGTGAGCCGCGCCGTGCTGGTGGGCGAGGAACCGTCGCTGGCCAACGGCGAACTGACTCCCTCGGGGAAAGTTGTGCGGCGTGCGGTCATGGACCACCACGCGGACAAGATCGTCAGGCTGTTTTCCTCGCAGGACGAGAGTGATGTTATCGTGGTTCACGACGTGCAATTGCAAGAGGCGTAGCCGGGCATGGACCGAAACGGACTTCCGCAAGTTGTGATCATCGGCGCCGCCCGAACTCCCATCGGAGTCAAGTGCGGAACCCTGAGCGAGTTTGCGCCCGAAGATCTGGCTGCTTTCGCCTGCGAAGAGGCGATTCGGCGGAGCGGCGTGGATCGACAACGCATCGACACGGCCATTGGCGCCAACGTCTATCAATACACGGCACCCGGCGCGCAGGATATCTACTTCCCGCGGAACGTGGCACTGCGGTGCCAGCTGCGTGAAGAGACGCCGGGGCTAATGGTGCAACGCATCTGCGGCTCGGGACTGCAGACGATCATCAGCGGATTCCAGCAAATCGCGCTCCCAGAAACCGTCGACGACGCCAAGATCGCTATCTGCTTTGGTGCGGAGGTCATGTCGCGCACACCGCGCGTGATCCGCTCCCACAGACTGCGCAGCAACTTCTGGGAGTTCGCCGAGGGGGGCGCAGTGGAAGATACGCTTCTGGCCGGTCTGAACCATGACTTGGCGCACACCAGCATGATGCTGACCGCCGACGAGTACGGATCGCGGACGGGCATCACGCGGCGGGAATGCGACGAATTTGCGGTCCAGTCCCATTCAAGGGCGCGCGCCGCTTATCGGCAGTCGCACCTCAACGGCGGCGACGCACTTCGAGGGATCTTTGTTTTCGAAGCAACCGACTTGCAGGGGCGAGAAGTACACTTGGCCCGAGACGAATGCGTTCGTCAAACCGATGTCGACGCCCTCGCTAGGCTGCCCTCGCTGACGCCGCACGGTCTGGTGACGGCCGGCAATGCGAGTGAGATCAGCGATGCCGCCGCCGCAGTCATACTTGCCGATCGGAGCGAGGCCGAACGCGCCGGCTGTCCTTTCCGCTATGCCATCGCCGGATACGGGGTATGCGGTGTGAACCCGCGGGTCATGGGTCGCGGACCGGTGCCGGCGATTCAGCAAGCGTTGGAAAAGGCGCGAATCGCCCAGGAAGACGTCGGCCTTTGGGAGATCAACGAGGCGTTTGCGGCGCAGTATCTGGGTGTCGAAAAGGAATTGGGCCTCGCTCGGGAAACGGTGAATGTCAACGGCGGGGCTGTGGCGATCGGTCATCCGTTGGCCGCCACGGGTGTGCGAATGACGGTCGATCTCATGTATGAGATGCAGCGCCGTGATGTGCGTTACGGCTGCGTTTCGGCCTGTATCGGCGGCGGTCAGGGTGTGGCTCTGGTGATTCGTGATCTGGAAAAAACGTAACCGAAAACGCGGTGGAGCGACACAATGAAACGAGCATTCGCGTTCGGTGACAAGTCGATCGAGTCAGCGGTCCGGCGCGTGAACGACGTTCGTTGCGTCGCGGTCATCGGCGCTGGAACGATGGGGCAGGGGATTACAATCGACCTGCTGAAAAAGTCCGAGTACGACATCATTCTTCTCGACGTCCAGGCCGAGGCGCTGGATCGGGCCAAGGCGCGGTTCGACGCCATGCGGGCCGCCGACGTAAGGGAAAGTCGGGTTCGCGAGGAAGACGCGCAACGGACTGCGGCGCGCATCACATTCACGCATTCGTACGCGGAGCTCGCGCGAGCCGACGTCGTCTGGGAAGTCGCAAGCGAGCGCGGCGAAATCAAGGCCAAGATCTTCGAGGCGATCGAAAAGCACATTGATCCGGATCGCATCGCGGCGATCTTTTCCAACACATCATCCCACACCACGGGCGAACTGGCCGTCCTGTTTAAGTCCGAGGCGCTTCGTGAGAAGTTTCTCACGGTCCACGGCTATTTCCCATTCGAGGCGAATCGCCTCATCGACGTGATGAAGGGCAAGTTCGCGTCGACCGAGACCTTCGCGTTCGGCACGGTCTTTGCGGATCAGATTCTTGAGAAGACCGTCGTTGCCCTTCCCAAGGACCATCACGGGTACCTGACCGATCCGATCTTCCAGGCCATGGCCGCAGTGGTTTCGTGGGACGTGCGAACGTCGCGCGACATCATCGAGCTTGGCGGACTGTGGGACTTGTTCACCGCCAATCCATTTCAGGTTCTGGATCAGACGGGACACATGCCTTACACGGAATCGTCGCGCCATTTCGGAAGGAGCCTGCCTGAGACGGACCGCCTGCGTAGTTTGTACAACAGAGACGGCGCGCACTACCCCGATTGGATCGCCAGACTGGAGCGGGACGGTTGCACGGGTGTCCACTCCCCTTCGCGGCGGGGATTCTTTTCGTGGAGCGATGAAAGTCCACCGAGGATTCGTGGGGTCTGCGATCCGGCGAGCGGTGAGTATCTTCCGACTACGGAGATATCTCGTAAGGATTACTGGTCATTCTACGAGGCGGCCGAGCAAGATCGTCGGTCGGGTAGGATCAAGAGCGTCGAGTCGCTTGTTCACGTCGCCTGCGCGAACGACCTGGGGGGGCGGGCGTTTCGCCGGTACGCATTGCCCATCTGTCTGTATGCGCTCGATCTCATTCAAGACGGGATCGCCACGCCCGGGCAGATCAACATCTCCACGCGCGCGGGGCTGCGCTTCAAGATCGGCCTGATCGAGTTGATCGACGCACTGATCGAGCATCTCACGATCGACGGCGTCATCGAACTGGTTCGACGCGCGCGCGACGAGAATAGCGATGATCCGTACATGGTCGAAATGCTCGACGTGGACGGCGAGTGCGGACCGCGTAAGGGTCGCCCGTGCCTTTTGTCAGAAATGAAGCATCGCAACGCCAGTCGTCTTCTGGGATACGGAAGGCATTACCAGACTCCGGTCGCGGAACTGGATCTCGACACCGGCGAGTACCGCGGGAGTTACCTTGATCTCAAGGTGTACGGGCCGTCGTCGCGGGATCGCGTCGTGACCATCGTCTTCAACAACCCGCTACGCGGAAATGTCTTCAATCACGCGGTGATCGATCAGCTTGCCCACGCGTTTAACGACGTGCTGCACCTTCATCGCGCAGGCAAGTGCGGCGCCGTGCTCTTTTCCGCAGCCGGAAGCGGGATGCGAATGCTCGGCGCCGACGCCCGTGAGTTCAATCGGGGTTGGTTTGAGCACGAACGAGGCTACTCGCCGCTGAGCGAGGCGGAGGCGGCCGCCTCCAGTCGGAACGCCGTGACGCTGTTTCGGATGATTCAGCAGAGTCCCGTGGCGAGCATCGGCGTGTTCGGCGAAAAGTGGGGCGGCGGCGCGGAGTTCTCCTACTACCTCGATCTGCGCTATGACCTGCGGTCGTGCGGATTCGTCTTTGACACACTGGAGCGGCGCTCCGCGTGGCAGCAGCGAAACACGTACAACCAGCCCGAACTTGACTATGCCATACTTCCGGGATTTGGCGCGGCGGGAGAGCTTAAGCGGCTGGGGATGGGCGATTCCGTTGCCTTTGAGATCTTCGATCAGGGGATTACCGCGGATCGCGCGTACCAAGTGGGTCTGAGTCACGGCGTTTTCGATGATGAGTTCGAAGCACTGCGACGAGGTTTCGAGCGTGCGCGCAGTATGGCGAAGGACGCCCCCTATTCCCGGGCGTTGTTCAAACAGGAGCTCGCCCGCGGCAGCGACGATGAGGCGCTGGCGAGGGAGACCGGCGAGACCTTCAATCCAAGGAAGAACCCGTTCATTCGGACGGGGCTCTTGGCGCTGCTTGACCGTGCCCATCGAGCGCCGCCGATGAACTACGCCTGTATCGGCATACAACTGCCGGGATGGGATTATCCGAATGAGAACGGTTTACGCGACGCTGAGTCAGGCGCTCTGAACCCCGGCCAGACCTCGAACGGGAAACCCTGATCGGTGGACCGCTGGGCACGGCCTGGGCGGAACGGAGGCGATAGCCAATGCAGAAAGTTCTTCACGAATGCCGCGAACTGATCGACATGTTACCCGGCGGCGCCCTGGCCAAAGCGCGCGAAAAATATCCCGGCATAGAGGGGTTCGCGGTGTTTCCCGTCTACGCCCCGGTGGAATTGATCCACGCGGCCGGTCTGTTGCCCGTCGGACTGTTCGGGGCCGGAAACAAGATTGAACTGTCGTTCGCGGAGGTGCGTTTCCAGTCATTCATCTGCTCGATTGCCAAGAGTACGCTCGAACTGTTTCTTCGTGGGGAAATGAAGGGCTTTCAAGGCGCCGTGTTCAGCTCGATCTGCGACGTGGCGCGGAACCTTTCCAGCGTGGTCAAGCGGAATGCGCCCGACATGTACATCGAGTACCTTCATCTTCCCCAGAACATGTACAGCGCCCAATCGGCGACCTATGCCCGAGCGGAATTCGAGCGCTTTCGCACCAATCTATCGAACCACCTCAACAGGCCGATCCCCGACGCGGCGATCAATCACAGCCTACAACTCTACAACAAGGTGCGTCGGTTGATCCGCGCCATTTACGCCCGGCGCAGAGAGCAACCCAGTCTGCTATCCGCCGCCGATTTGCACGCACTGGTCTACGCCGGAACGCGTATGATGCCGGAAGACTTCCTCCCGATGCTCGAGACGGCTTGCCAACAGATAGAGGCTGCCGAGGTGCATCAGCGTGACGGCGTCAAGGTCGTCATCGAAGGTGCGTTCTGTGAACAGCCGCCGGTGGGTCTGCTCGAGGTGATCGAGGCCGGCGGATGCTTGGTGCAGGATGACGACACGATGATCGGGTGGCGGCTGTTCGCCGCCGACATCAACGCCGACGGAGACCCGCTCGCGGCGCTTTCGAACGCATATCTCCGCGACAGTACGTATACGTCCGTTCGACACGATCGCGATATGCCGCGGACGGAGGGACTTTTACAGCGAATGAAAGACGCGCGTGCCGAGGCTGTGCTGTTCGCGTCGGCCAAGTTCTGCGAGCCCGCGCTTCTCGACTATGTGCTCTTCCGGCGGAAGTTGGAGGAAGCCGGCGTCCCGCACCTGAAGATCGAGTTTGAGGAAAAGATGTGGACGTTCGAGTCGGCGCGGACGGAGGTCGAAACCTTCGCGGAGTCCATGTTGTTCGAATAGGTCGGGCTTGCCGGGCGGGCCTGAGACTTCAGCGCATTCCGACTGGCGAACATAGACGCAAAACGGGAAAGGGTGACCATGACGACGGCCCCAGCGCCAACCAAAGAATATCGCGGTCGGGTTCATACGCTTTCGCGCGACATCATGACGGGCTGGATGACCCAGCTACAGGAGGCCGCGCGGGTGCCGACGCCGTCGGCCTACATGATGATCAGCGGCAACTGCGTGGAAATCCTGCGCTGCTTCGACATCCTGCCCGTTTTTCCGGAAATCAACGCCTTGCAGTTGGCAATCCGGAAGAACTCTCTGCCCTACATCCTCAAGAGCGAGGAAATCGGATACGCGTCCGACAACTGCGCGTATGTCAAGGCCGACGTCGGGTTTACCCTTTGCGGCGGCGTCGGCGAGAACGGCACGATCCCCAAGCCCTCGCTGATCGTCTGCAACTTCGTGGGATGCAATGTCTACATCAAGTGGTTCGAGCACTGTGCCAGTATGATGAATGTGCCGTTGGTCATGCTCGACATTCCCTTCCTTCGCGAGAAGACGCCCTCCAACGATGACATTGCCTATGTCATGTGCCAACTCCGGGAACTGATTGCCACCTGCGAGAAACTGACGGGAAAGAAATTCGACATCGACCGGCTGCGCGAGATTCTCGGATATTCGGCCCGGGCCGAGCGAGGCTGGGCGCGAGCGAAAGAGCTTTGCAAGAACCGGCCGGCGCCCTTCGACGCCTATTTCGACAGCATCAACATGATGGGGCCCATCAACGCTCTTCGCGGCACGAAGGAGGCGGCCGAGTTCTTTGACGCGGCCGCGGCGGAATACGAGCAAATGGTGGAAGACGGCATTGGGGTCTTGGATGAAGAGCGCTTTCGAACCGTGGTGGAAGGACCACCGCCCTACCCCTATTACCGAAACTTCCGGAACCTCTTCGAGCGCTGGGGAGCGGTGGCGGTTCAAAGCACCTACTCGACGGTCGGCGGGCTCTGGGAGTTCGGCTTCTTCCATGACCCCGAACGTCCGCTGGAAAGCATCGCCGAGCAGATGCTTGTGCATAACCTATGCAATAGGTCCATGATTGACCGCTACGCGCAAATCCGCCGCTATGTCGAGGAGTGGAACGCGGATGCGCTAATCATCCACAGCATCAAGAGTTGTCGGCTGTTCTCGGCCGGGCAGGGCGATATGCGCGAGTATTTCACCCGCGAACTCAATGTGCCGACGTTGATGGTCGAGTCCGATCTCGAAGACCCACGGTACTATGCCGAAGCCCAAATGAAGAATCGCATCGACGCCTTCTTCGAGTCGCTGCAATACAAGCGTCTTCGCGCCGGGAACGAGGCAGGAAAGCAGGCGACGGCCTGATCGGAAAAGGGTGAACGCATGGAATACGCTGTGGGGATCGACGTCGGCAGCACCCAAACGAAAGCGGTGGCGCTGGATACGGCCCGGGGGATGGTCGCCCGCGTGCTCATCGATACGGGCGCTAACGTCGTTCGCGCCGGGCAGCGTGCGATGGATGAAATCCAAAAAACCGGAATCTCCCGCGAAGACATAAAGTTCGTGGTGGGTACCGGATACGGCCGCTATAAAATCGAGGCCGGAGATACGCAAGTTACCGAGATATCCTGCCACGCGCGGGGAGCCCATATGCTCTTCCCCGGAACACGAACCGTCATTGACATGGGCGGGCAGGACACGAAGGCGATCAAAGTCAGCGCCGAAGGGGATGTGATCGACTTCTGCATGAACGACAAATGCGCGGCGGGCACGGGCCGATTCCTTGCCGGCGCCGCTGAGGTCCTTGGGCTTTCCCTTGACGAAATCGGTGAGATTTCTCTAAGGGGCACAAAGCCGGTCCGCCTGACGAGCGTTTGCACCGTGTTTGTGGAGTCGGACATTCTCAGTCACTTGGCCCAGAACAAGCAGGTGGAAGACATTCTGGCCGGCGTGCATGAAGCCATTGCGACACGGACGATTGGATTGGTCCGCCGCGTCGGAATGGATCCGGAGATCACTTTCACCGGCGGCGTGGCCCGCAACATCGGAATGGTGCGGGCGTTGGAAGCTAAGCTGCATGCGCGGTTGAATGCCAATCCCGAGGTTCATTTTTGCGGTGCGCTGGGAGCGGCCTTGTTCGCCATGGACCACGTTCTGGCGGAAAAGCGTCCCGCCGTCGCAGTCAGCGCCGAACCGGCCGCGTGGGTGGATGAATGAAGGACCACTGGATGGTGAGTCGGGGCGTCGCCGGTGTTGAGTAAGAAGGAGCATTCCGTGGCCTATGTTGCAGGGATCGATCTCGGGGCGGGGGGGGGCAGCGCGCGCGGGAGCAGTGTGG
>ORJL011133524.1_pt1 | contig 19183 bp, 13 predicted proteins | sample 1779941 | NCBI WGS metagenome assembly ORJL01 (sample SAMEA104232317, study PRJEB22302) | groundwater metagenome | biome: forest; feature: aquifer; material: groundwater | place: USA | collected 2011-08-07 | depth 5.8 m | reverse complement strand
GTCCGGGCCCATCATGGAGACGCCGTGCCGCGCGCGGCGACCCTCGTGATGCCAAATCTCGTACCAGGTGAAGTCAATCGGGTTGCTGAACTGCGCGGCGTTGAGGAGCGGCTTTGCGGCCTGATAAAGGGCGAGGCCGGGCCTGGCAAACTTCTCGTGATAAAGGTCAATGAGCCCGTCGTATTGGAGGTAGAACGAATCCACGAAGTGTTGGTTGTGGCAGTTTAGGCAGACATCAAACATGTTGGTGCGTCGTGTCTGCCAGGTGACGTCCTTGCCGGGCAGGCCCAGCTTGGCATCGGCGATTTCCGGGCGGACGGAGATCTCAGGCCGGTTGTTCCACGAGATTCGCATGCCGACGTCATGGGTGACGGGCTGGTTCTTGGTAGCGCTCATGTGACAGGTGGCGCAGGTGGGCGCTGCGGAGTAATCCTCACCCACGATCCACTTTGCGTTACCCAGATTCATCTTGTCCACGTTGGCACGGTAGGCGATCCCATGTTTGGATTCGTTATAGATCTCAATCTGGGGATGGTCCGGGCCCATGTGACATTTGCCGCAGGTGTCCGGCGTGCGGGCCTGCGCGGCGGAAAACTCGTGCCGCGAGTGGCACGCCGCGCACGAGCCTTCGCTTCCGTCGGGGTTGATGCGCCCGATGCCGGTGTTCGGCCAATTGGCGGGATCAGGCTTGCCGTTGGGCAGCATCTTCACCTCGCCACCGTGGCATTGCCAGCAGCCGTTCACCGCCGCGGCGGAGTTGCCGTGCGGGAAGCCGGGCGTCTTGAAGCCGCGGTTGCCTTCGACGATCTCGGCGAGCACGTTGTCCAACGAACCCATGATGCGCCCGGCCTTTGCGTGGTGGGACGAATTGAACTCCGCCACTTCGTGTTCGTGGCAACGCCCGCAATCCTTGGGCGTCACAATGGTCGAGATCTTCTGGCCGTAGTGCTCGTAGGCGTCGGGCTCGCCGTCCAGCGCCATGTGACATTCGAAGCACCCCACGTTGCCGCGGTAGTGTTTGCTGGCCCCCCATTGGGCGTAAAGAGCGGCGCTTTCCTTCTTGTGACACTCCGCGCAGGCTTTTGTCTGAGGAGACATTTCCTTGAGGGTAAAGCCGGCGTGCGCGGGCCACGCCGCGGCCAGAATGAGCGCGACTGAGAACAGGAGTGTGGATGTCCAGGTTTTCATAGAATCATTGGTTTAAAGGGTTGTAGGGATCTCGGGATGCGCCCGCAAACTGCCGTTCATGATGGGAATCGCCACATGGAGCATCCACGAATAGAGCAGCAGGCCGAACGCCCAGATCCCCATGCACACCAGGGTCTCGTTGAGGGTCGGAAGATACTCCACGACCTGTCCCAACGGTGAGGGCACGAAACCGGGGATGATGAGTCCCATGCCCTTCTCGATCCAGATGCCGATGAAACAGGCCACGCAGGCGACGTTCAGCCCCGCGATCCGGCGGCTCAACGGCGTGATGAGCAGCGCCAGTCCGGCAAGGTCGAGCGCGATGGCCGTCCAAATCCATGGCACCAGGCCCTTGTGCCCATGGAGTCCGAAATAGAGGTAATGGGCGGCCGCCGCGTGTTCTGTGGGAGAGTAGAACTCGGTGAACAATTCGCATCCGAGCAGGAACATGTTGATGATCATCGCCACGGTCATGATCATGCGGAGCGTGAAGATGGGCTCGTCCCCGATCCAGTACCGCGCGGCGCGGCGGATGATCTGGAAGGTCAGAATCATCAGGGCGGGTCCTGCCACGAATGCGGACGCCAGAAAACGCGAAGGCACCAATGGATGGTGCCAGTAGGACCGCCCGGCCAGGCCCACATACAAGAATGCGGTCACCGTGTGGATGCTGACCGCCCAGGCGATGGAGATGAAGACGAAGGGGATATAGAAAAGTTTCGTCGGTTTGCACTGGCGGTACCGGGCATAGAGCAGGTAGCCGGCGATGTGGAGATTCAGGAGCAAATAGCCGTTGAGGACGATCACGTCCCACGAGAGGATGGAGCCGGGCCAGTTGAAAATTCCGAACGGGGGGATCATGTGATGGAACCGTTCCGGATGACCCAGGTCCACAGTGACGAAAAGCAGGCACATGACGATCACGGCGATGGCCATCAACTCGCCGAACATGACCACTTCGTGCATAAACTCTTTTTTGTAGATGTAGGCCGGGATCACCAACATGACGGCGGCCGCCGCGACTCCCACGAGAAAGGTGAAATTCGCGATGTAAGCGCCCCAACTGACCTGGTTGGTCATGCCGGAAGTCTGCAACCCCTCGACGAACTGCCGCGCGTAGGCGTTCAACCCCACCAACGACAGGACGCTTAACAGCGTCATCCACGTGTAGAACCTCCCGCTTCCCTGGAAGGAAAGGCGGACGACGCGCCAGAGAAAGGTGAAGTAGTCGTTCATTTGTCGAAAAAGTAGTAGAACCGCGGGAGCGTTCCCACGTCCTCCTTCAGGATATAGACGCGCTTGTTGTTGAGGACGTAGTTGATCTCGCTGTTCGGGTCGAGCAGGTTTCCGAAGACGCGAGCGCCGGTGGGGCAAACCTCCAGACAGGCCGGATACTTCCCTTCGCGGGTGCGATGCAAACAGAAGGTGCATTTCTCCACCACGCCCTTGGGTCGGACTCGATTGCTCAGGTAGCTCTGGTTCGGGTTGATGGCCGCCGTCGAAATCGTCGGCTTCTTGTAGTTGAAGCGGCGGGCATCGTAAGGACACGCCGCCATGCAATACCGGCAGCCGATGCACCAGTTGTAGTCCACCACCACCAGACCATCCTTTTCCTGCCAGGTGGCCTGAACCGGGCAGACTTTTGTGCAGGGCGACTGGCGGCATTGGTGGCACTGAACCGGCATGTAATACTTGTCTTTCTGAGGAACGGTTTCCGGATCGTAATAATGCTCGGCCGACTCCAGATTGATCCCGCCCTTTTTCATCTCGAGGACCCGGATGTAGGACATCTCGATGTCGTCCTCGGACTCGCGCGACTGGTTGTTCTCCTTCAGACAGGCGTGGGCGCATTTGCGACACCCGATGCACCGGGTCAGGTTCAGGGCGTAGCCGAACTGGACGCCCTCGATCGGCTTGATGTCCCGGATGGTGGGCAGCACCCCATGTTCCTTCTGGCACGCAGCCTCGAGGGACTTCATGATTCGCTGCAACTCCTCGGGCTTCAGCTCGCGGTAATGTTGCTGAAGCAGGTCGTCCACAGTGATCTCGCCGCGCTCCAACGCGAGCAGCGGCTTCAAGGCCGCCACCAGACCCGCCATCCCCACCATCCCCGCCACCGCGCCCTTCAAAAAGGTGCGCCGCGTCATCGGTCTGTAAACCTGTTCGATGGTCTTGGGGCTGACCACATTCTGAGGATCGTGAGTCATAGCCGTTTACTCGTGTCGGGCGCTGGGGGTGGTTTTCTCAGGCGGATGCGCCGCCCGTGGCGGATAGCGCAGAGGCGGCAGCGGCTTCATGGGCTGGAACGCGGGACGATGCGGGTCGTGGCACTGGATGCACCGCAGCTTGGTCTCCGCTCCCTTGTCCGCCTTCCAAAAGCCGTTTGACCGGCCGTGCACGCCCGCCTTCCAGTCGCGATGGATCGTCCCGTGACACTTTGCGCAGAGCAACACCACATCTGCCTGCGCGATCTCCGAGCCGTCGTAATCCACGAACGCGTTGCGGTTCGTCGAGTGGTGGCAGTTGAGGCAGAACCGGTTGTTGCCGTGCTCCAGCTTGATGTCCTGATGCTCCGCCATGGCACGGTCGTAATGCCACCGGGCGGGGATCAGCTTGTGACACTCCATGCAGTTGTACGTCCAGCCCATCTTGACGAGGTCCAGTCCCTTGGTCCGGCGCGGTGGCGTTTTGTCCAAATGAGTATCCGAAGGCAGGCCTACCTGAGGCTGCCCCGCGGGGGGACGATCCACCACGGGTAACTTTGGCAGAGACACGTTGGTCCCGGCAAACGCCGCCGACCTGGGGGCGTCGGCAACCGCGGGTCCACCCGTTCCACGTGCGCACCAGAGGGCGCCGATGGCGCCGCACAGCGCAACCGGGAGCGTAAGATGGGCGAGGCGTGGGGCAAACATGGGCATACAACGGGTTCAGGGCTGGAACCGCCAGTCGGTCAGTGTTGTCAAATGCATTAACATTCTCCGATCAGCGTAGGCGATGTCTGAACGGACGTAATTGAGACAAGTCAAACGATCTGCGACTGCCACGATTTTCGATTCTCAGGAACTCCTGAACGCTTGTCTTTATGACTATTCCAACATATAATACTCTCTATGAACTTATAAAAACTGACCGTGGTCCAATTCCACACCATCGTCCAACTCCTCGAGAATCAACACCTGGGTCAACACGACCGGCAAAGGCGTGAAGGAGATCAAGAAGGTGAGCAAGGCGACCTACGCGTGGGTGGCCTAAGAGCGTGTTCGGACACTCGCCGGGTCAGGGGACCCGGCCTACAGGGCATGGAGATTCCGCCCGTCCTCTGCAGGCCTCGTGCCCTCACGTGGCGCTTTGGCTGTGTTGTCAATCGAGCTCAAATACGACAGCGGCGTTTCTTCAGTAGTAGCACCGGACGTGAGTCCGCTCATTTCTTTCCCGGCTTGGGAGCCGGAGCGGGTGCCCGCCCCTCCGTCTCTCCTCCTTCGCGCCTTGGCGTCCCTGCGACCTTGCGTTCACAAAGAATGCGCCATGACCGGGTATCCTTCCAGCCCCTGCGACACATGCTCGTTAGAAATTCACTGCTCCACACCTGCTAAACTTGTTTTGCTTCCACCCAATTACGCCATGCATTGCTTGCGCCGTAACCGGACCTGCTTACGGCAACCAGGAGGAGCAGCAACGCGCCCGCGATCATCGTGGTTGGCTCCGGAACGCCCACGAGTGTCAGTCTCACGTCATCAAGCCAGATTGTGGGAGAACCATCAAGGGAGTTGTTGAAGAATAAGTTGCTACCATACTGACTTGTTAGAGTTTTCGTCAAAGCATAGTGCGTGTAAGTAGTGGTGATGGGGATAACGCCTAAAGTACCACTCTCCCACCCAACAACCAAGCGCTGCCCTGCAACAGCCCCCTTTGCCCAGAAGTCAACAATGTACGTTGAACCGGGATCAGCCCCCACACCTTGCCCTATATGACCATAACCAAAAAGCGCTTGTTGTGCTAACTGCGCAGCACGTGTGCCGGAATGGACATTTTCCATCGCAGACGTGATGGTAACATCAGTGCTCCGCGCTTTATACCAGCCTTCGGTGATGAAGCCAGAGCCGGGAGGTGATGTACTCTCAAATCCCCCATTAACGATTGCCAAGGCGCCTTGGACCGGCAACGGCGCCAGAAGACAGACCGAGGCCACCACTGATATTAGTGTTTTGCTCATGTTATTCTTTCTACTTACGGTTTCTCCATCCAAACACACCCAGCATCCCCAATGCGCCGAGGCCGGCAAGGTAGGTGGAGGGTTCCGGGACGCCCGTGATTACGACATCGAATTGCCCAGAGTTATTATTCCAACCAGTGCCATCCACAGAGCCTAGAAAGAGTCGCGTGCTGCCCGCTGGCGCTATGAATTGCTGTGTGACCCCTCCGCTCGTTCGGCCGTCACCGATGAAAAACGGCTGCTGTAGGGCGGGAGACAGGCTGGTGAAGTCAAGTCCAATAGCGCCAAAATCAAGGCCCGCGGGCGCGGACGTCAAGTTGGGCTGTGATGGCCCCAGAAACACGCCAATCAAAGAGCTGACGGGCGCTGTTAAAGTGGCGATTCCATTCTCAGCTCCAGCCGCATGAACGCAAAGAAAGTCGCCGTCGGGGGGTGGTCCTGAAGAAGCGGGAACATAATTGACCCAGCCGGAAACCGTAAATGAGTAGGACTGACCCGGCGTAACCGATCCAGCTAATGGCGGTGACTGGGCTGGTGCGGAATCACCGCTTGCTGTCGATCGGTCCGGCATTCCTGCGAGCCATAGGTCGGCTGTGCCGGGAACGATCGCTGCCTTTGCCGGCAGGAGAGTCATCGCGCTAATGGCTACAACCAAAGGTGGAACTGTCTTCATAGCCGAGAATGTGATCATTGTGTCGTGCAAAATGTGTTTGGCTGGTTCCGCTGCGTCATTACAGCGCTTAATACCTTTCTTCGTGTCTGCTTCACATTTTCAGGTTGCCGTCCCCCGCCGTTAACCGACTTGCCCATATCTAACCAAAACCTATACCTCACCCACCGTGTAACTTATAGCCTAAGCATGACACATCGTCTGTACACTTTTGGGACATCTTTGATCACTTTTGGGACATTGCCGCTGCGGTCGATTCATCCCGAAAGTGTGCTCCTGCGATGTCATTTCTCGGTGTATCAACCACAAAACCCCCATGTCTCCAGGCTCCTGATCTCGCGCCACAAGGGCACTGCGGCGCGTTCAGCAAGCGGGCACCGCCGCACCGGGTCGAGTCTGCCGTTTCCCTCCGCCATGCGGAACGACTTCTCGAGGCTGCCTTCACCCCTCTTGGCGTTGCCACGACGGGCAGAGCCGCCTTTGGCGCGCGCAGAGGCACAGCGGGCGGAGAGAGGACTGGGAATGGTCGTTTTCTCTGCGCCCTTGGCGACAACCCCGGCGATGTCCTCGCACGCCTCCCATCTTCACCTCCTTAGCGTAACTTACGAGTTCTCCAGCCAAACACTCCCAGCATTCCCAATGCGCTGAGACCAGCGAGGTACGTCGAAGGTTCTGGCACCGACGTCGCCTCCAGCTTGACGTTGTCGAAGTCAAGTTGACGTTGTGTAGCGCTGATTAGAATAACCAAGTGCTGGCCTGCAAGAACACTACTCGGAGAGGTATAGGTCGCGGTTAGAGTTGTCCAAGCCAGTATCGGAGGAGTCACCGGTGTAACCCACGCCACTGGGGATCCAGCAACGAGCAACTGCACGGCATATGATGTGCCAACACCCGGCGAAATATCGTTGCGTCCACCGACTGCGATGCTTAGAGTGTATGTCGTGTTGGGTTGAAGAGTGGCAACCAGCGTCTGCGTTGCCGTGCCACCGCTACTCCAACCAACCTGGCTACCATTTGGCAGTGGATGTCCTATGTTATTGTAATACTGCGAGCCCGGATTCCAGACGCCAGCGGACCCAGTGCGGGTCCACCCGTTGATGGTATTTGCAGCCACTCCGGGGTTCTGCGCAGGATATTCAAAGCTGGGATTATCGATCGTTAGAAAGGCGGCGGATGCTCCCGGGTTGAGGAGAATCACCGAACAGCACCCGATCGCCAAAACGGAGAGGCGCCCAGAGGCAGGAGATTTCTTCATATGTGGTTCTTTCCAGGATGCCGGTTTCGAATCCTAGGGTGGTTTTGGTTCGTTATTAGAGTGTGTAATGGTGTTCTTCGTGTCTGCTTCAAGTTCCCAAGTCGTCGTCCTCCTCCGCTAACCGGCCTTTACTCATGCCTTGTACAATCAGCACTAAGGTAAACATGGGTCTTATTTAAGACATGTGCAGCGCCGAATCGTCTGTACACTTTTGGGACATTGCCGCTGCAGTCGATTCATCCTGAAAGTGTGCTCGTGGGATGTTATTCTGCGCCACATAAAGCACAAGACACACCGAGGCCAGGCAAGCCTGATGGAGAGATTCGTCGGATGCCTCCTGCGGTCGGGCAAATGCTGTACAAACCATTGCGCCTTCGAAGCGACGCGAGTCACTCCGTTGACTTTTCAAACGCCCTCGCCTCGGGCGGCCTCCGCCGAGTGCCGGTGCGCACGCAGTGCTTAAACGCCGCAGGGCTCACTCCCCTTTGAGCATCGCCACGCCGTAATCACGGTTCATGCGCGCGATGAAATCGAGGGTGATTTCCTTCGGGCAGACCGCCTCGCACGAGCCGGTCACGGTGCAACTGCCAAATCCGGCCTCATCCATGGCATCGACCATCCGGGCCACGCGGCGGTCCTTCTCGACCTTGCCCTGAGGGAGCAGGTTGAGGTGGGAAACCTTCGCGGCGACGAAGAGCATGGCCGATGCGTTTTTGCATGCGGCCACGCAGGCGCCGCAACCGATGCACGCGGCGGCGTCCATCGCTTTGTCCGCGTCTTTCTTGGGGATCGGAACCGCGTTGCCATCCGGCGCGCCGCCGGTGTTCACGGAGATGAATCCGCCAGCCTGGATGATGCGATCGAACGCCGTGCGGTCCACCAGGAGATCTTTGATGACGGGGAAAGGGCGGGCGCGCCAAGGCTCGATCGTGATGGTCTGGCCGTCGTGAAAATGCCGCATGTGCATCTGACAGGCGGTGGTACCCTTGTGGCCGCCGTGGGGAAGGCCGTTAATCACCAGCGAGCAGGCTCCGCAGATGCCCTCGCGGCAGTCGGAGTCGAAGGTGATCGGTTCCTTGCCGGCCAGCATCAACTCCTCGTTCACCACGTCGAGCATCTCGAGGAATGACATGTCCGCGATGATGTTGCGCGCCTGGTGGGTCTCGAATTGGCCTGGCGACTTCCTGTCTTTCTGCCGCCAGATCTTCAGGGTCAGGTTCATCGTGCGAGCGTTCGTCTCGTCAGCAGTCATAGAGCGTCTCTGGTTCTCAATGGGCGGTTTGGACTCCGTCGCAACGCTTGCGGCCCGGCACACTCGCGGACGCGTGGATCGGAAATCGGCAATCAGTCATCACTTGTAACTCCGGGTGCTCATATGGACCTCCTCATAGACGAGGGGTTCCTTGTGGAGCAGGGGCGCCTTCCCCTCTCCCTGGTGCTCCCAAGCGGCGACGAACGAGTAGTGCTCGTCGTCCCGTTTGGCTTCGCCTTCCTCGGTCTGATGCTCTTCGCGGAAGTGGCCGCCACAGGATTCCTGGCGCATGAGGGCGTCGGTGCAGAGCAGTTCGGCAAATTCCATGAAGTCCGCCACGCGCCCGGCGTATTCGAGGCATTGGTTGAGGTCGCCACTCTGGCCGGTGACGGTGACGTTCTCCCAGAACTCCTGGCGGAGCACCGGGATGCGCTTGAGCGCCTCTTTCAAGCCGGCTTCGTTGCGGGCCATGCCGCATTTGTCCCAAAGGAGCTTGCCCAATTCGCGATGGAGGGAGGTAACGGTCCGTTTGCCTTTGACGGCAAGCAGGCGGTTGATCATGGCGCGCACCTCGCCTTCCACCTTCTTGAACTCGGGGTGGCTTGTCGGCGGCTTGAGCTGTTTGGTGGAGGCAAAATAATTGCTGAGGGTATAAGGCAGGACAAAATAGCCGTCGGCCAGACCTTGCATGAGGGCGCTGGCCCCCAGACGGTTGGCGCCGTGATCGGAGAAGTTCGCTTCGCCCAGGACAAACAGCCCGGGGACGTTGCTCATCAGATGGTAATCCACCCAGAGCCCGCCCATGGCGTAATGGACGGCGGGGAAAATACGCATCGGCGTCTGGTACCCGTTTTCGCCTGTGATCCGCTCGTACATCTCGAACAGGTTGCCGTAGCGCTCCCGGATCTTGTCTTCTCCCAGCCGTTTGATGGAATCCGAGAAGTCCAAATAGACGCCCAACCCAGTGGACCCCACGCCACGCCCCTGGTCGCAGGCCTCCTTGGCGGCGCGGGAAGAGATGTCGCGCGGGGCCAGGTTGCCGAAACTTGGGTACTTGCGTTCAAGGTAGTAATCCCGCTCGCCCTCGGGGATTTGTTGCGGAGGACGCTTGTCGCCCTGCTTCTTGGGAACCCACACGCGACCGTCGTTACGCAACGACTCGGACATGAGAGTCAGCTTGGATTGGTGCTCACCACTCACCGGGATGCAGGTGGGGTGAATCTGGGTGTAGCAGGGGTTGGCAAAGGTGGCGCCGCGCCGGTAGGCGCGCCACGCGGCGGTCACGTTGCAGCCTTTGGCGTTGGTCGAGAGGAAGAACGCGTTGCCGTAGCCGCCGGTGGCCAGCACGACGGCGTCGCCCGCGTGGGATGTGATCTCGCCTGAGACCATGTCTCTCACGACGATGCCCTTGGCCTGGCCCTCGACGAGGACCAGGTCGAGCATCTCCGTGCGGGGGAACATTTTCACCGTGCCCAGGCTGATCTGACGGCTCAGGGCTTGGTAGGCGCCCAGAAGCAGTTGCTGGCCTGTCTGGCCCCGGGCGTAGAACGTGCGGGAAACCTGCGCGCCGCCGAACGACCGATTGTCCAGAAGACCGCCGTATTCTCGCGCGAACGGAACGCCCTGTGCCACGCATTGATCGATGATGTTGACGCTGACCTCCGCCAGGCGGTGGACGTTCGCCTCGCGCGCCCGGAAATCGCCACCCTTAATGGGATCGTAGAAGAGGCGATGAACGCTGTAGCCGTCGTGGGTGTAGTTCTTCCCGGCGATGATGCCGCCCTGCGCGGCGATGCTGTGAGCCCGGCGCGGGCTGTCCTGATAGCAGAAGCACTTCACGCTGTAGCCCAACTCCGCGAGGCTGGCCGCCGCGGAGGCGCCCGCCAGGCCGGAGCCGACCACCAGGACGTCAAACTTCCGTTTGTTAGCCGGGTTCACCAGCTTCATGTCAAACTTGTGCTTCTCCCATTTTTGGGCCAGGGGACCTGAAGGTATTTTCGCGTCGAGTTTCATGACAAGTTATTTGACGAAGCCCAAAAGAACGGAGGCCGGGATGGCGGCATAGCCAAGAAAAAGCAGCAGCGAGACGCCCATCGAGAAACGATCAATGATGGGCCCCCACGTCCGGTCCTTAAGACCGAGGGACTGAAACAGGGCGCTGATGCCGTGGCTGAGATGGAAGCAGAGCAACCCCACAGCCAGCACATAGAAACCGGCGACCAGCGGCTGGGAAAAGCCGGTCACCATCATCTTGTGGACGTCGTTGCAGGGGGTCCCGTCGGCCAGGGTCGTGCGAAAATCCGCGAAGTCCTTGCCCGTGAGGTTAACGCCTGGAGCCTTCACGGTGTAGTGGAGAAGATGAAAAATGATGAACGCGCCGATAATGCAGCCGCTCCAGATCATCGTGCGCGAGGCGTAGGTCGCGGCGGCGAGCGTTGCCTGATCGTAAGCGACCGGACGTGCCGCCCGGTTTTCCAGGGTAAGCTTCACCGCGGACCAGATATGCAGCCCCACCATCGCCAGCAACCCGAGGCGCGCGCCCCAGAGCAGCTCGGGGACGCTTTGGAGGAAGTGCGCGTAACGATTGATCGGCTCCGCCCCCAGGAAGAACTGCAGGTTGCCCAGCATGTGCCCGACGGCGAATAGGAAGAGGCACGCCCCGGTCACGGCCATGATGAACTTCTTGCCGAGGGAAGATTCGAAGAGGCGTCTCAGGAGTTTCATGACGGGAGAATCAGCGGAGGAACGGGTTGATGGGGAGGACCTGGGATAAGCCCTGAGGACAGCTCCAATGGACTGAAGTTAGTATAACTTCTTCATTGTGGCCGCTTGCCCAATGTCGTTTAATGATCTTCATGCAACAACAGCCCACGTTCTAGAGCCAAACGCCCTGAGCGTCAACTAGCCTGGGTTAAGTATAAATCCAGCTAACGTCTTATTAGATGTCCTGCTATAAACAATTCACGCCTCGCGCTTTGCCGGTGAAGCGGATCCGATGGCGGCGCTGAGATGGGAGTGAGCGGTCGCCCGTTCTTGTCGTGTCCGGAGGAAGAGCGCCGCAACCGGCTGCGTATCCTCGAACTGCACGGCAAAATCGAGTTCCGCCCCGACTGGGGCTACAAGAAGATGCGGGGCAAACCATGACCGTCAAACACCTGTCGCGGCAAAGGCGTCCAGGGCACCGCCACGGACCTGCTGATTTGCGCCGTCGCTGTGCGCCACGGGATGCGAATCTTCACGACTGACGCCGATTTGGCCCAAATTGCCAAGCACCTGCCCATTGGCCTGCACGCCGTGCGTGGCAGCAAGTGACACCGTACCTCTTGGCGCTCACCCACCGCGTTGGCAATCCTTCAGACATCACGGGAAGCGAAGGAGATAAAACAAGACCACGGAGGTACGGAGGCACAGAGAGGAGGCGGGAAGGAGGCGCCCTCCGATCGTTTAGGCTTGTTCTCAGGCCTCTGCGGTTCATTTCCACCCGCACTCCTTCCGTTCCGCGCTTCGCGCCGCGTCCTCGTGCGAGAACCTCCTTTCCTCACTCACATACGCGTACCCGACGGGGTCATGCGAACGCGCGAAGGTGAGAAGTCTCGGCCGCCCTACCCGTCGGAGGGGCATGCACTTGGCGCAAGATCGAAAGGCTGGGGCAAGAGGATCTCGTGGTCGATATGGCCCGAAATGGCACCCCAGAAGGACACTTTTCGGATGAATCCCATAGGGTGGCGATGTCCCAAAAGTGATCAAACATGTCCCAAACGTGTACAGACGATTCGTGGGAGGTGGGGCCATCCTGCGAACGCTGCGATAGGTGTTGGTCGCAACTGGGCAGTAGGCATGCCCGCTAGGGGCGCGGACGACAACTCGGGAACGTCAAGTGAACACGAACACGATTTTGAACTCTGTAATGGCGGAAGTGAAGGGCAGAAAGACAATCCGCACGACACAGAACAACAAATATATCCATGACAACTCAAACAACCGAAGGTGCCTTTAAGCGTGTAGCGTCAAGAAGTGAGGTCCTATCATTGGTGTGCTGTGTGGTAGCTATTGGATTGCCCTCTGCCAATGCGGGGTTAATCGTTTTAACTCGTGCAACCGCTAGCTATTCACAGGGTGGTTTCGATGCGAATCAAGCAATTGATAGCATCACCACAAGCACTTATCCGAGTTTGAACGGTTGGGCGGTTGATCCCAATGAAAGTCATCAGACCGCCGTTTTTGAGACGGTCACTGACGTGAATTTCCAAACGGCTGGTGGACAATCTGAGTTTAAATTGATCCAAGACTATTACATGCTGCCCTGGGGTGAGCTGCATCAAATCGGCAGATTCAAGCTTTCTTACACTACTGCAGACCGCAGCGTCTTTGCGGATGGATTACAGAGTGGAGGGTCTTTGGGTGATGACAGCATCTGGCACGTCCTCTCTCCTTCTTCATACAAGGCCTACAATAGGGACGGCATCTACGATCCCGGCACCACCTTTGCGATGCAACGTGATACGTCAATCCTCGTGGGGGGAAACAATCATCGTGGATACTACCTGATCACAGCGCCGCTAACCGCATCGGCAGTGACCGGATTCCGAATTGATGTTCTGCCAGACCCGTCCCTGCCGTTTTCTGGCCCGGGGCGTGAACCGGTAAACGGCAACTTTGTCCTCACGGAATTCCAGGTTTCGGCCGTCCCCATCCCCGAGCCCTCCGCCTACCTCGCCGGCCTCAGCGCACTTGGAATGCTGGGTCTGTTTGGCTGGAGAAACCGGAAATAGGCTTCGCCAAAGACTGATGCACAGCCGCTCGAAAGGGCGGCTTTTTGGCGTGCCAGCGCTCACGGAGGGCAAGCGACCGGCCACGCGCCGATGCCCTCTGACGCCGATCGGGCGGGTTTTGTCCATGGCCTCGTTGGCGATTCGCTGGGAGCGATGGCATCCTGCCGGCGTGTAGGGCGCATGTTCATTCCACGCCGACAGGATGCCGACGCTCCCGGTCCGAGTGAACCGGGTTGCTGACTCATGAAAGGTTTGCCCGCGGTGCCTGCGTGGGGCAAACCTTCTCTGACGGTTTCGGGAGCCTCTGTCTCCAAAGACACTCCCGCCGTCGCGGCGTCCGTGAAAACGGGCCTTCAGCGAAAGTCCGAACCTTCAGGTCCGAGACCTGCCCCACCCCACTTCTGCGTGCAAGGCGTTGCCCCGGGCTGGCGAGTTGTTGCGCCTTCGGCGCGGAGGCCCGGGGGCGCGAGTCCTTAAGCGCACAGAGACACGGCGCGGCGTAGCCGCAACCAAAGGGGCCTTGGCAAGTTCATCAGTCCACGGCCCAAAGGAAGGCCGTCCGTGCCCCGCGCGCAGCGGACCTCCTGGCATGAACGCAAAGACGCAAAGGCAAAGGATGGAAACCGCGTGAGACTGGAACTCACGTTCGGTTCCCGCGCTTTCCTTTTCGGGAGGCGCCACGCAGACTCACCCACGTGACCACGGTGGTCGATGCCGTAACCAAGACCACGGTACGAAGATGAAGGTACCTCACCTATGTTTAGGTTGGATGCGGGCGCCGCCCTTTCAGGGCTGATGCATGTTTGGACGGCTTCCCGGGGCGTTGCCCTGAGCTGATAAGTCATTGCGCCTTCGGCGCGCTGGGTTGGGTGAGCGTTCATGTTTCTGAAATCCCCACCACGCGTTCCCCGTGGCAGGGCTGCCGCCGCGGACTCAAGACGGAAGCGTCAGAGAGCGCGCCACCACGTGGATGGTGAATAAGCCCATCATGGCCAAACAGCAGGCCAGCTTGCCAACCGCCCCGGCCAGAAGCCCGAGCGTGGCGCCAAAGCCCGCGCGACCGGCCTCCCTCCATTCACGCCCCCCCAGCATCTCGAAGGCCATCGCTCCAACAAACGGACCCGCCAGAACACCCGGAAAGCCGAAGAACAATCCAACCACCACACCCAACGCGGCGCCAATCACGCCGAGCTTGGTGGCTCCCATCTTCCTTGCCCCGTAGAGCGCGGCCAGGTAATCGAGCGACCAGGAGAGCAAGGTGAGCCCAAGCAGCAGCCCCAGAACGAGGCCGCTTGCCCCCGCCTCCCCGAAGCACAACCGATGGACCACCGCCGCCCCGAAGACCAGCGGCGGGCCGGGAATGCCCCGCAGGATGCTCCCCGCCACGCCCACCAGCATGACCAGGAGCACCAGCACCAGCCCGACGACTTGGAGCCATGTCATAGGGGTAAGACACTCGAACCGCAGAAATGTTGCAATGCTGTTCATATCTACATATCAAGATATGATGATTTTAAACTTGAAACCGCTGCCCAGTAACTCTATTGTTGTTCCATTGTTGGCTGCGAGCGCGGCGCTCACAGTCCGTTTTCGCCCCGCGCACGAGCTGGCCAACATCGCGAAAACGTGGATAACATGATCGGACAATTCGAAGACCGCACCGCCGCTCTCCAGCGCCTGCTCCAGGAGCGCATCCTCATCATTGATGGCGCGATGGGCACCATGATTCAGGGCTATCAACTCGATGAAGCCGGCTACCGCGGCGAGCGTTTCAAAGACTGGGACCACTCGCTCAAGGGCAACAACGATCTGCTGTCCATGACCCAGCCTCAGATCATCGAGGCCATTCATCGCCAGTATCTCGAGGCGGGGGCGGACATCATCGAGACCAACACGTTCAACTCAACCTCGATCTCTCTGGCAGACTCCCACTGGGAGGCGTTCGTGCCCGAGTTGAACCTTGCCGCCGCGGCGTGCGCACGCCGCGCGGCGGATGCCGTGATGGCGGGAGCGCCCGGGCGAACCTGTTTCGTCGCCGGGTCCATCGGCCCCACCAGCAAGACGGCGTCCCTCTCTCCTGACGTCAACAATCCCGCCTTCCGCGCCGTGACTTTCGATCAACTGGCCGCCGCGTATCGGGAGCAGACACGCGCGCTGCTGGATGGAAGCGTGGACCTGCTGCTATTGGAGACGGTGTTCGACACCCTCAACTCCAAGGCGGCCCTGTTCGCCATAGAATCGGTCTTCGAGGAGCGCGGTCGCCGTGTGCCGGTGATGGTGTCCTTTACCATCACGGACCGCAGCGGGCGCACGTTGTCCGGCCAGACGGTAGAGGCGTATTGGAATTCCATTTCGCATGTGCCGCTGCTCTCGGTTGGCATCAATTGCGCTCTGGGTGCCAAGCAGATGCGGCCCTACATCGAGGAACTGGCGGGGCTGGCCCCTGTTTATGTCAGTTGCTATCCGAATGCGGGCTTGCCCAATGCCTTCGGCGGATTTGATGAAACGCCGAAGCACATGTCCGCCGACTTGGGAGATTTCGCCGCCAACGGCTGGCTGAACATCGTGGGTGGCTGCTGCGGCTCCACTCCCGACCACATCCGGGCCATCGCCGAAGCCGTCCGCAATCTCCCGCCGCGCAAAGTGCCCACAGTCGAGCCCCACATGAGGCTGAGCGGTCTCGAAGCGTTGACCGTCCGGCCCGACGCCAACTTCCTCAACATCGGCGAGCGCACCAACGTGACGGGCTCCCCGAAATTCGCGAAACTAATTCTGGCGGGCAAGTATGACGAGGCCCTGACCATCGCCCGCCAACAGGTGGAGAATGGCGCCCAGATCATCGATGTGAACATGGACGAAGGCATGCTCGACTCCGAGCATGCCATGACGCACTTCCTGCATCTGGTGGCCGCCGAGCCGGAGATCGCGAAGGTGCCCGTCATGATCGATTCATCCAGATGGTCAACGATTGAGGCCGGCCTGAAGTGCATCCAAGGCAAAGGGGTCGTCAACTCCATCAGCCTCAAGGAAGGCGAGGGGAAGTTCCTCGAACAAGACCGTCTGGTCCGACGCTACGGTGCGGCTGTGGTAGTGATGGCGTTCGACGAGCGCGGGCAGGCCGACACCCTCGCTCGCAAGATCGAGGTTTGCACGCGGTGCTACCAACTGCTGACCGGCAAGGCGAACTTCCCGCCGCAGGACATCATTTTCGATCCCAACGTTCTGACGGTGGGCACCGGGATCGAGGAGCACGCGCAGTACGGGCTCGACTTCATCGAAGCCACGCGGTGGATCAAGGCGGAGCTCCCGCGGGCGAAGGTCAGTGGCGGCATCAGCAATGTTTCGTTCAGCTTCCGCGGCAATAACGCGGTGCGCGAGGCCATGCACAGCGCGTTTCTCTTCCATGCCATCCGGGCCGGGCTCGACATGGGCATCGTCAACGCCGGCATGCTGGCGGTCTATGAGGAAGTCCCCAAGGACCTCCTGGAGCGGGTCGAGGACGTCCTGCTCAACCGGCGTCCCGACGCCACCGAACGACTCGTGACGTTCGCGGACTCGGTGAAACAGAAGGATGCTGAAGAGGTGATCGAGGACGCTTGGCGGAAGGCGCCGGTGGAAGAGCGCCTGCGCCATGCGCTCGTGAAGGGGATTGTCGATTTTGTGGAGGTCGATGTCGATGAGGCGCGTCTGAAATTGGGCAGGCCGCTCCTGGTGATCGAAGGGCCGCTCATGGACGGCATGAACGTGGTGGGCGACCTGTTTGGGTCCGGCCGCATGTTCCTTCCCCAGGTGGTCAAGAGCGCTCGGGTGATGAAAAAGGCCGTGGCGTTCCTGCTCCCTTTCATGGAGGGCGAGAAAGCCTCCTCCGGCGCCATCCGGAACCGCGGACGGATCCTCCTGGCGACCGTCAAGGGCGACGTGCACGACATCGGCAAGAACATAGTCGGGGTTGTGCTCGGCTGTAACAACTACGAGGTGATCGACCTCGGAGTTATGACCCCCTGCGACAAGATCCTCCAAACCGCCCGCGAACGGGATGTCGATATCATTGGCCTCAGCGGCCTGATCACCCCGTCCCTGGATGAAATGGTCCATGTGGCCCGGGAAATGGAACGTGAAGGGTTCAAGATTCCCCTGCTGATCGGCGGCGCCACCACGAGCAAGGCGCACACGGCGGTGAAGATCTCTCCGCGTTACAGCCAGGCGGTGGTGCACGTGCTCGATGCGAGCCGCGCCGTCCCTGTCGTGGGGGCGCTGCTGAGCAATGAACAGAAGCCGGAATTCGTGGCGCAGAATCGCATTGACCAGGAACGATTGGCCGCCCACCACGCCGGCTCACAGACCAAGCTCCTGTCCCTGGAGCAAGCCCGCCAGCGCCGCTTGCGCCTGGACTGGGCGCACTACACCCCGCCACGTCCCGCCCGGCTGGGGGCGCGTGTGCTTTCCTCGAGCGCCGTGCCCGGCTCGCCGTCCGCCGGCGCTCCAGAAGACCTCATCTCGCTCGATGAGATTGTCCCCTACATCGATTGGTCGCCGCTCTTCCACGCCTGGGAACTGCGCGGACGCTTCCCGTCAATCCTGGATCACGAGAAATACGGTGAGCAGGCGCGGAGCCTCTATGCGGACGCCAAAGCCCTACTCGAGCGGATGGTGAAAGAAAAGCTGCTCACCGCGCGCGGTGTTTACGGGTTTTTTCCCGCCAACGCCGTGGGCGAGGATCTGGAACTCTATACGGATGAGTCGCGCACCCAGGTCCTGACGCGGTTCCACTTTCTCCGGCAGCAGATCGAGAAACCCGATGGGCAACCCAGCCTCTGCCTTGCGGACTTTGTCGCGCCCAAAGAGCTCCCTCTGCCGGGCGGGTCATCGCCGGTGCCCGACTACATCGGCGCGTTCGCGGTTTCCACAGGGTTTGGCCTCAAAGAGCTGAGCGAGCAGTTCAGAGCCAGCCTCGACGACTACCAGGTCATCATGGCCGAGGCGCTGGCTGACCGGTTGGCCGAGGCGTTTGCCGAGTGTCTCCACAAGCGCGTGCGGGAGGAATGGGGCTACGGGGGCAACGAGAAGCTCACCACCGAGCAACTCATCGAGGAAGAGTATCGTGGTATCCGGCCGGCGGCGGGATACCCGGCGTGTCCGGACCATACCGAGAAACAGACCCTATGGAAGTTGCTGGACGTAGAGAAGGCGACCGGAATTCAACTTACCGAGAGCGGCGCCATGTGGCCGGGAAGCAGCGTGAGCGGGCTCTACTTCTCCCATCCGCAGTCCAAGTACTTCGGAGTGGGCAAGCTGGCCCGCGACCAGGTGCTCGACTATCACCTCCGCAAAGGGATGACCCTCCAGGAAACCGAGCGATGGCTGGGCCCGTACCTCAACTACGACCCCGCCGCGACCCCGCCCAGTTCCATGCCTCCCGCCTGCGCGTGCGGAATGGCGCACTGATTTGTTCATTCCAGACCTGCTGCCATGAACTGATTTTGGGGCTGCGTATCGCTAGATTCCCAAAGGGTAACGCGCGGCGCAAGCTCCGTAGGAGCGCCATGTCTGTAGCCACGACGCTATCGAACGCCGACAAGCTCCGCTAGGAGCGGCAGGTTTCTGCGCCGGGCCGGGCGGGAGCATGCCTCCGGATGAATGCCCAATTGCATGCCGCTCCTACGGAGCTTGAACCAAAACGCAGGGGCAATGGCTTCCTATAAACATGGCGCCTATGTTAAGCTTAACATAGGCGGCACTATGTTAAGCTCGCAACTATGTGAAGCCTGTTGGAGAACACCCTGATTCTATTGGTTTTGTGGCCTTTGGGTCTTAACATAGTTTTGAGCGCGCC
>ORJL011295791.1_pt1 | contig 19192 bp, 17 predicted proteins | sample 1779941 | NCBI WGS metagenome assembly ORJL01 (sample SAMEA104232317, study PRJEB22302) | groundwater metagenome | biome: forest; feature: aquifer; material: groundwater | place: USA | collected 2011-08-07 | depth 5.8 m | reverse complement strand
TTTCTTTTTTGTAGAGGTCGCGTGCTGTTTGGGCATTGACGCGAAAATCGGTACTCCAGTTCGAATCCCTAAGGTAAAGTTGTTTTACCCCAAGTTTTTGGGTAAGCTGTGCGGGTGCGGCGATTACCTCCCTGAGCTGGCCATCGATAGTGTAGATATCTTCCACTTCTACTTTCTCGAGCTTATTGTTTTTAAAGCTGATTTCGGCAAAATTACCAATAAAACCTCCGCCCGGCCGCAGTTCCGCATTATTTACCAAAAGTACGAGGTAAGTTTTGTCTTTGCCGCCGCCTACAATGTCCGGTGTCAGTATGGTCAGTTCCTGGGCGCTTCGGGCAAGTTGCGCAAGACTCGTTAGGGCTTCCTCCGTTTGCCTGAATTTGGATTTAAAAATAGGGGAGGAGGAAGCGTTTTGCGCAAGGGTACGTGCATATTCACTTTCAAAATATGCCTTGGTCAGGTAAGCGATTGGTGTTTCCAGGTCTAGGCCGGTCTTTGTGGAATTGGCAGCTGTAATGCCGCTTAAGTTTTGGGCAATAATTTCTGTCCCCCGGGAAAAGTTTAAGAGGGCGCTTGCGCCTATTGCCAGGCTTTGCACACCGGAATTGAGGCCTTTTGCCGGATTTGTGAATTTTAGCGGGGCGGTTAGCCAGCTGATGTTTTTCTGCGCGGACGACAGATGCCCAAGGGCATTTTGTGCTTTGTCCTGGGACTCTTTAAAATTAGCGGCTGTGAGTGATTCCTTGGCAGACACAAGGGCGGTTGTGCCTTGTACTAGATTAAATGCCAGGCGGGCGATAAAGATGACAGTTAAAATAACCGCTAAAATTAGTGCTTTTTTAAATTTTCCCCCTAAGTGAGGCATTTTTGGCATAAGACCCCTATTCAGTTTTATTTTCTGGGACTTGTCGGGCAGGGTAATCTGCGGCCCAGCCTCTGTTTTCCCGCTCGGGATTGTTTCTTCCTCTTTTTTTAGGGGGTTTTTGGCTTGTTTGTCGGGCGCCGACTTATCCCTAAAATACAGGAGTGTTTTTTCCAAACCCTCGCCTAAGGAGTGTCTTTTTTCTAAGATGCTGTGGGTTTTTATTTGCGGCTGATGAGCAGATGCCGTGTGGTTTTCGGGGCCCGCAAAGTACAAGCTTAGTTCTTTTTGCAGAATTACGTGGGCCTTCTTTTGGATTTCATATGAAATTGAGAGCGCACTTTGTGCCTGACTTGAGGTGATGATGCGGATATTTTTATTGTTCCTTTCGCTTGTTATTTCCGACACGAGCGCGTCCAGGGCATCGTCTATATACGTCGGATAAATAATGTCCGTGCCTTCATTTTCCATGACAATCTTGTCGGTTGTGACCGCCTGTCTAATTAGATCCATGAGTTCGTTATTGTCGAAAAAGGCTGTTGGGTTCGCGGCCTTGTCTTGAAGGTCCATATTCGGGCCGTAAATATGGCCAAGGCCGATGAATTTTATCTGATCGTTGTTGGTGTTTATGATGTCGGCAATATTCTCAATGGATCTGACATCGGAGGCAAAAAGCAGTGTTGAGCCGGTACTTGCGGCAAGGTCGACTACTCTTTGCGATTGCGGTGAGATTTTCGGCTGGGCGGATTCTATGTGGGGCTTTCCGTCTGCGTCGATGTGCACCAGGGTATTGATGGTTGGCAAATGGTCGGGTAGCGGCTGTCCCAGGTCTAGATCCAGAAACGTAAAATTTGATGATTCCAACAGTAGGCTGTTTGGGTGTTTTTTGCCCACTCCGTAAACCTCATAGCCTAGGCCCGTGAGTTTTTGGGCAAGCCGAGAGCCCAAAAATGTGCCGACATTGGTTAGTAAAATTCTCTGATTTGTTGGGGGGGCAGGATTGTCCATTAAATTTTGAAGTATTTCGATATTGAAATTATCGTGAGTGCGGCGGCAAACCCGATTAGCGCACCGAAGGCGGCTAGTATTTTGCTATTAAATATTTTTTTTGTCGGGTTCTGTGCTTCACCCGTTGGTGCCAACTGCACATTGGCGTTTGTGATGAAATCACCGGATGTGGAATTGAATTTTGAAATTACCCCCTTGTGGGCGTTTTTTGTGAGTTCTTCCTCCGGACTAATGGTTGAAACCATAATTATTTGGGGTGCAATTTTTTTGGCCGTGGTGGCTGCGCCAATAAACCCTTCCGGACGCTGAAAATTCTGGCTTGAGATTAGCGCCGCCGCCGTGTCGGTCAATAGTTGTAGGTCGATATTTTTGTCGGGTTGAATATTGGTCTCGTCGACCTTTAAAAACATTGTTTCCTGGATGCTGTAGCCGGACTTTATGTACGATGTGGACAGGAACGCCGCAAGCGCCCCCAGGGCGGAAAGGGTAAGTATAAAGACAATATTCTTCTTTATTGTTTTGCGATAATCTTCAAAATACATTTATTTGTCCCCAATACTAAAGGTTGTCGAGTGCCAAGTTTACCAGGGCGTCTGCCTGAGTGTTTTTCTCCCGCGGTATGTGGGTGTAGGTGACACCCTTGAATGACCCCTCGAGTTGCTTAACTTTTAAAACCAGCTCCCTAATATCGGCATTTTTTACCTTGAATTTGCCGGTTAACTGCGAAACAACCAGCTGTGAATCAATGTAAAAATCCAAGTCTTGACCCTTAAAATTATTCTCCAAAAACTTCAGCGCTTCAATAACGGCAGTGTATTCTGCAACGTTATTGGTTGCAATACCTATTTTGCCAAAACCCTCCTTAAGCAATTTCCCTTCATCTTTAATAACGAAGCCGTATGCCGCAGGGCCCGGGTTACCTCGAGCGCCTCCGTCGGTAAATATTTGCATGTAGGTATTTTAGATTAAACGCTTCCGGTTTGCCAGATGATGCCGGTTTTCCTGCGGTATTTCAGGGCAATTGCCAGAAGCGCCGTTATTAATGCTTCACAGACAACTGTAGAGGCGGCGGCGGCAAGGTAGCCGTATTTGGGAATAAAAATCAGGTTCAATGAAATGTTTGCAACCCCTCCAATAAAATAGGTCGGGATTAGCAGTTTTTGCCTGCCTGTTACGATTGCGATGTGCCAGAGAAGTGCGGTTATAAAGAAGAATGGCATTCCCAGGGCAAGGATTATGAGGGCGGTCTGCGACCCCTGAAACTTTTCAAAAAATATGGGAATTATAAATGACGCCGCAGTTAGACCCAAAGTTGCCAAAATTGAAATACCAAAGAGCAAAAACCCCCATTTTTTCGCCTGATGTGAATATTCTTTTTTGTCTGATACGTAAAGGCCTGTGAGTACGGGGAAGAGCGAATTGGCAAAAAAAATCGGTACTGCCAGAGAGGCTTCAAAAAATTGGTAGGCCAGGCCGTAAATTCCAACTTCCGCGGGGGGCCTTGTGTATGACAGAATTAAAATATCCATCCTAAAATATATGAGATTAAAAATAAGCGCTACCCCAACCGGCCAGGAGTAGCCAATAAGCATTTTTGCCGAGGCTAGTGAGAACATGGGCCAAATTTTGGCCTTTAAGTATCGCCTGGCAAAATACCAGGCAAAAAAGACAACAACCAGTCCGCCAAATACATATGAGGAGACATACATATTTAAGGCGGGTGAGTAAAAGTATATAAGGACTGTTGTTGTGGTAGCCGCAAGCGTTCCCAAGACCGCCGCAAGTGCGGAAAGATCGTATCTTAGGTTCTTTTGGAAATAAGCGTTAATGCTGGTTAATGTGGCCTGGGTGATTATAGTTATTGAGGCAATTGCGATACCTATTTTTACCAAAGGGCTAAACCCCGTGCCCGCCGCGCTGTTGTGGGGAAGCAGTAGGCCCAAGCCTATGGCCAGGGCGGCTAGGCTTAGTGCGAGCGAAAGCCGTAGGCCAAAGAGTGCGTTTATGAGCGAGTTGTTCTCCTCGCGCTGGGATAGCTTTATGTAGGCCGCATTCAGTCCGAAATCGGAAAAGATATAAAAATAGCCGACAAAGGTAAAAATTTTGGTAAAGTCACCAAAACCAGCCGGGCCGAGCGATTTTCCGACAATGACGGTTAAAAGCAATGTGGAGGAGGCGGTTATGGCCTTGCCTGCAATTTGGGCGCCCGTGTTTATAAATACCTTTTTGACCATACTTAGTTCACTTATCAAATATATCAGCTTAGGGTTTCTTTTTGGAGCTGTAGATTAGGGCGATTGTCAAAAACAAGAGCATCTGGCCCTGGTGGAGCGTCCAAAGAAAGTGGTCGACGCTTAGGTATGTAAGCACCGCTGCGCACAAAAAAATGCTTGAAGTTTTGGTGGCTTTTTCAAAGGCCTTTATAAGCAAGGCCGAGAGGAGAATAAGTCCGATTATACCGTTTTCCGCCGTGACGAGCAGAAAAACATTGTGTACAGGCTGAAGAAGCCTTACCTGGCCTATTGAAATAAGGTTAAGGTTGGCCAGATGCAAAATGAAGTTGTTGGCACCCACGCCAAAGATAGGATTCTGCTGGGAAATATTTATGGCGACTTGTGACAGCAATATCCTTTCGGCGACTGTTTCTATATAAGTCTGGGTGAAGTACTTCAGGTAAACGGAGAGTATGAGTGCGGTAAGAGTAATAAATACGACGCGCACAACCGGTTTTTTTGTATTTATTAAGGCGTAGAATATACCTAAAAATATGGCGGTTTTTGAAAATGTAAGCAGAATGCCCAGAGCGGCCAAGACAACCAGCCATTTATCGCCGGTGTGCAAATTCACACTCCGTTTGCCATTGCCGTTTGCAGAAATTTTTAGGTTTGAGGCAACTACGGCCACCAAAAGAAACGCCGCCAGCACATTTGGATGGGGGAATGTGCCATACGACCTTAAGAACTTAGTGCCAAAGAGGCTAATATGGGCGATCTGTGACGTGCCCACATCGAATGAGCGCTCGCCTAAAATATAAAGACCCAGTGATTTCTGCAGGACAAATTGTGCAATGGCGAGGGTGGATTGCCAGGCAATTGTAATTTTTAGAATTTTTTGCAGGGTAGGCCGAATTTTTTTCTGCGAGAGCAGAAAAACTGCGGTCACGACGTAAAAAGTCAGTTCAATTATTTTGAATGTGAAGATCACGGACGCGACTTTGTCACTGGATGTGGTTAGTGAATTTATCATTAGGTATCCGGTAAATATCAAGGCTGGAATTATCAGATCATGGCAACTTGCGACAAATTGAGTTAATTTTGACCTGTAGCTGATTGCCGTTGTGGTTATGGCAAGAATGATAAAAATGTCTGACAGGTACAGGGCAGGTGCGCGATAATCGATCGGAATCCCTAAAACATAAGAATTGGTGATGAAGAAAAACTTATTAAGCTGGACCGGAAGAGAAGCGACTGAGAGGAGAAAAAATAAATGAGACAGGCTCACTTTTGATCCTTGGTTTAACTCTTTCTGGGCTTTATGACAATATACCTGGACTGGCCTTCACCTGTCGACTCTGTCGTGATTTTTGGGTGGTCGGTGAAGAGGGCGTGGATAACCCTTCTTTCCGACGGCTTTAGGTTGTATAGAGGCTCCGCTGTGTTAGTTTCTTCGACCTTTTGGGCTATTTGCATAGCCATTTTTTCAAGTTTTTGTTCCCTTTCTTTTCGCCAATTATCAATGTCCAGGAAAATTTCGAAGTCGTCGCTTTGGGTTTGGGATTTAAGCCTAACCGCGAGCACAAATTGAAGGCTTTCGATATTGGTTCCGTATTTGCCGATAAGAAGCGATGAGTCTTCGCTCTCTATGTCTACGAAGTAACTATCGTTTATTTTGGAAATCTCGGCGGTTGCCGAAACGCCCAGTTTTTCGATTAATTCCTTAACATTTTGGGCAACCAGGTTTTCGTCCAGTTTCTGTTTTTTGGTGACTGCCGTCATAATTTTCCTTTGCTACGGTTATCTTAAGATTATTTTTGCCATTTTTGCGGCAAATACTTGTTGAGCGACCCTGCGCCCATAATTTTATATTGCTGAACTATACCAATTATTGTAAATGTATTCCAGTAAAGAGACAGGCCCACAGGGAAGCCATACGAAAAGAAAGCGATCATGGCGGGCATAATCATGGCCATTTGTGACTGCATTTGCGCCATCGAATCTTCCAGGCTTTCCTTCTTTTCTGTGCTTTTCTCGTCTTGTTTAGCCTTTTGGGTTTTTACTGGAGCTTTTTCTGGCGTAACGAGCATTTTTGATTGAATGAACTGCAAAACGCCGGTTGCGACGGGAATTATTAATATGAATATACCAATACTTGCCCACTCGTTTGGTTTTGACGAGAGGTTGAGGCCAAAAAAGGAGGTGCTTGGGATATCCTGCAGTCTCAGCGCGGAAATGTAGACCCTATCGTTAATGTTTGCAAGCAGGTCGGAATTTGTAAGGTTCACAAACTTTAGAAGTACCTGGTAAAGGGCGATGAAGATTGGCATTTGCAATAGTAGCGGAAGGCAGCCGGACAGCGGATTTACGCCATGTTCCTTGTATAGTTTGGAAACTTCCTGCTGGTGACGTATTTTATCGTCCTTGTGCTCCTCTTTTATCCTTGTCAGGTGCGGCTTGAGTTCCGCCATTTTTTTACTGCTTTTTAGTTGGGTTGTCGTGAGCGGCCAGAGGGCAAGTCTGATGACAACCGTCATAATTATGATGGCCAGGCCCAATGCGCCCGGAACATGTGCCGCCTCCAGTAGGTTATAAAAGACAATCAATATATTTAGGATTGGGTTAATCAGTAGGGTATCAAATGGGTTCATTGTGGTATTGGGTCAACAATCGGTCTGGTGGAAAACGGGTGGCACGAACCCAGTCTTTTGAAAAATAAATAGAGTCCTTTTACAGCGCCGTGTCTTTCTATAGCCATAACCAGGTATTTGGAGCAGGTTGGCTCAAACCTGCACGTTCTCGCGGGCGACGGAAACATGCCGTGATATATAAGGACGGCAACTTTTGCAAACTTAAGTGTTAATTTTTTTGGTAAGTATTTCAAAGATTTCATTTATGTCCTGTTTTTTATAGCCTGCCAGATTTTTTTTAACAATAAAAACAAATTCGCCCTTAATTTCCCTCTCTCGTAGAACCTCCATTATTAACCTTCTCGTCCTGTTTCTGTCTACCGCTTTTTTGGCAATGGTTTTTGAAACTACCACCGCACCTTTTTTGTCATCACTTTCCCTGTAGATGACATCGAAAATATCAAAAAATAGCCTTCTGCCGCTCTTTCTATTTCTTGTAGATAGGTTGAGGCGACTTTTTTTGGGCAACATTAAACGGAAAGTTTTGCCCTTTTTTTTAATCTCCTTCTTTTAAGAACGTCCTGTCCGCCGGCTGTCTTCATCCTTTTCCTAAAGCCATGCTTTTTGATTCTTTTCCTTTTTTTTGGCTGGTAAGTCCTTTTTGTCATATTGAGAAGATTATACTAAGAACATGTATTTTGCAAGTATTTATTGTCGTATTTGGCTATTCTTGTGAGTGTTTTGCACAAGTAATTTTAGTATGTTGACAACTGTGGAAAAGATTTGTAATTATGGATAACGGATTTAATTTTTGATCTTCAAAAGTTAACCAATCTTCAAAATTTCAGCTGCAAAAAATATTTTAGGCTAACGGCCTTTTTTAGGTGTGTGATTTTTATGAATAAACATAGTTTTTCTTCGAATAAGCAAGGCTTTTCTACGAATAAACAGGGTTTTTCTTCGAATAAGCAGAGCTTTCCTGCTGATAAGCAAAGCTTTTCTACGGATAAAGATGGCCAAAAAGTTTGGGGGGATGTTCTCTCCGCTTTGAAAGTTTCTGTGTCCGCGTCTTGTTTTAAGACCTGGTTTTCGGGATCGTATGTCATGGATTCCAAACCGCTGGGCGACAAGAAAGTTCTCGTGGTGGGAGTAAAAAGCGGGTTTTTGAAAGAGCAAATAGAGAAGCGGTATATGACCTTTATTGATGAGACTTTAAGAAGCAATAACTACGGTGATTTTGGTGTAGTTTTTGTGGTTTCACAAAGAGAAAACGGGCACGCTGCCGATTCCGCCGCCCCACTTTTTTCCGGCACGGCCCCCTCATATATTTCGACAAATAGGGGTGCTGACGCGCTTAATTCCGGCCACATATTTGCCAATTTTATGGTTGGACCAAGCAATAATATTGCCCACCTCGCCGCGGTTCAGGTTGCGGCTAATTTGGGTAAATCATACAACCCGCTTGTCTTGTGGGGGCCAACAGGTGTGGGCAAAACCCACCTAATGCACGCAATAGGCAACGAGGTGCTGACCAAATATGAGAACGCGAAGGTTTTGTACGTAACATCCGAAAAATTTACCAATGATTATCTTGAATCCCTTGCCAACCATACCCAAAGCGGATTTAGAAATAAGTACAGGAGCGTCCACTTACTGCTCTTTGATGATGTACAGTTTTTGGCCGGCAAAGAAAGCACCCAAGATGAGTTTTTCCACACATTCAACGAGCTGGTTATTTCCGGCCGGCAGGTTGTTGTAGTGTCCGATAAGCATCCGAGAGAGTTGGGAAAATTGAAGGATAGGCTGGTAAGCAGGTTTTTGGGTGGAATGTGCGCAGATGTTGGGTATCCCGATATTGAAATGAAAACCGCAATCGTCGCATCCAAATGCCGTGAGCGCGGTATTGTCCTTGCAGATGATGTTGTAAATTTTATTGCCACGGAATGCCGAGGCGGCGCACGGGAGCTTGAGGGTGTTTTAACTAATGTCCTTGCCCAAATGAGGCTTTCCGGCCAGCTATCGACAGATTCTTTAAAAAACTATATCGGTAAGCAGGGGGTAAACACTACAGTTTCACAAGGACAAATAGTGGAGGCCGTCACAAAACATTTTAAAACCAGATATAGCGACCTAAAGGGTTCGTCGCGCAGGGCTGGTATTGTTTGGGCAAGGCAAGTTGCAATGTATCTAATGCGCAACCTGCTTCAGTTGCCATACGAGGCTATCGGGGATTTTTTCGGCGGGAGGGACCATTCGACGGTCATGCATTCAATAGTAAAGGTTGAGGGTGAGTATGACAATAAACCTACTATCCGTGATGATATTTTAAGGATTAAAGGGTTGTTGGGGGTTTAGTTTTCAACAATTTTTAGTAAGTTCACACCGCTTATTCCCTGTTTTTTCAACAAAATAATACACAATACTTACCATTGCTGTGATTGTAGGTTTTGAGCTTTTCCACAATTCTAATAGGACTACTATTTTGTTTAAGATATAAGAGTATACAATACGGGTAGTCGTGTTATAATCCCAGTTAGCTCCTGCCTACCAATAAAACTCCATAAATATGAAGTTTAGGATATCGAAAGAGGATTTAAATCGAGGACTGAACCTTAGCGCCAAATCAATGCTGACAAAATCCAGCCTTCCCGTTCTGGCAAACATCTTCATAAAAGCAGGTGGGGAAGGTGTTGAGATGGTGGCGACAAGCCTGGAGACTGCAATAAAGATAAAAATTAACTGTAAGGTTGAAAGAGAAGGGGAAACGACAATTTTAGGCAGGGCTCTAATGGAGTTTGTGGCGCAATTGGGAGAGGGGGAAGTTTTATTTGAGAAATTAGGAGAAGAGGTTGTTGTTGCCACGGGAAACACGAGTGCCAGGTTTGCGACGATATCACCGGACGAGTTTCCGGCTATTCCGAAAGTAGAGGGAGGACGAAAAGTGATGCTTGCGGCCGGTGATTTTTCAAAAAATATAAACCGGGTGTTTTTCTGTGCCGCGCAAGACGAGAGCAGGCCAATGTTGGCCGGAGTACTCTTTGACGGGGCTAAGGGTGGCGTTAATTTGGTTGCGACGGACGGTTTTCGACTTGGGAGTAGTAGGGTGGGCACGGTAAAGAGTGAAATTGGGGCAGTTAAGCTGGTTTTGCCTGCGCGGGCGGTTGGGGAAATCCCTAAAATAATATCGGATATCGGCGCTGATGGCGAGGGGAATGTCGAAATGGTTGTGTCGGATAATTTGTCGCAGGTTGTATTTAGAATCGACAATGTGGAGTTCACCTCGAGATTAATCGAGGGCGTTTATCCACAATGGGAAAAGCTAATTCCTGTGAATTTTGCGACAAAAGTGACGGTTGGGCGGGAGGAATTAATACGTGCAATAAAGGTTGCCGCAATATTTGCAAAGGATGCCGGCAACATCGTTAAGGTGAAGATATTTTCCGAAGGCAAGAAAGGTTTTGTTGCTGTTTCTTCGAACACTGCACAGATCGGATCGTCCGATTCACATATTGAGGCAAATATTGAGGGAAACGGCGGGGAAATAGCTTTTAACTTCCGTTACGTACTTGAGGCGCTTTCCAGTATAGATAGTGACGAGGTTGTTTTTGAGATGAATGAGAGCTTGAACCCTGGCAGGTTGAGTAGTGCGGGTGGTGATTCGTTTTTTCATATAATCATGCCGGTCAGACTGCAAAATTAAAGACGGATAGTAAAGTGTTCACAGTTCATGGTTAACAGTTAACAGAAAAGCCCTACTTCTTGACTACCGACTACCGACTACCGACAATGAACTAACTTATGTTCAAACGTGTCGGTACATTGATTAGGCCCTCGATTAGGTACAGTAAATCGGAAAACGTTTTATCGGCTCTAAGGATCCGGCAGATTTGCCAGGAATCTATCGGGCGGATGTGCCGGGATTATCCGGTGGACCTGGTTAAAAAAATAAAGGTAACGTCTTATAAAAACGGGGTGCTTACGGTGTTGGCACCTACTATAGCCGGGGCGGAACTTCACATGCGCTCTGGCGAGCTGATAGACGACATTAACGGGCGGTTCGGCAAAAAGGTTTTAAGGAGTATTAAGTTTAAGCAGTGGTAATTTTAGGTTATTTTCCCTTGATCATTGCATTTTCCACTACAGGTACTATTATTTTTGAATCCTCCTCCACCCTAGTAGTGTTTACCACCGCTTTACCCTCAAGAACTACCACTGGTATGAAATGAGTGTCTGCTTTAATGAAGGCAAGACTTGCTTTACTAGATGTAAAGGAGCGTACCTCTGTGTCTGTTTCAAGGAGCTGTCCACCAGTGGAAGATATTAAAAGGCCACGCCCAGCCTTGATGTCTCGTAGGGCTTGTTTAAGATTTATTGTTTTGGATTTATCTATCAAACTGGGTTCCTGTAGTAGACCTAAATCGATCCTTAATTGGATGATTTCATTATTTCTGCTAATAATTACGGAGGCAGCTTGGACACTTTCAGCACTATAGATTATTGGGAGATTTTCTAGTGTTGCTACGTAATTAAGCACTATAAAATTATAGGAATCATTTTGACTCACAGGTTTTGCATTTTCTTCTAACCGTGTTAAATATACGATATTAGGATTGTCAGCTGAGAGGTTTTTGGAAAATAATCCAATCTTTTTAAAAAGTTCTTGCACGGTTGAAGCCGCGGCCTCCTTCGTAGGCTGTGTCCCTTGTTGTTGTAGGTCACGCATAAACTTTTCATATCTGAAGGTTTTTGACGCGGTTGAAACTGATAATGATTTACCATCATTTCTCCAGGACAGGATCTTACCATTGCTAGTTTCGGTTTCGAATGGTGTTTCCCTAAAATCAAGTGAATTGGCGATAGATTGATAATTTATCTGACTTGATGATTGGTGATCATAAACACCTAGGGTACTTGGAATATCCATTTCTTGGATTTTAAATTGATATTTTGTATCAGTAGTTAGGGTTGGTAGGTCAGGTGAGGTTTGTATCGTGTATATTTGAATTTGTTTAGGTTGGTGAAAATAACGATAATAAATAATTGAGGAAAGAATTGTTACCGAGATTGCAAAAGCTATACCCCACGCATTGCTTTTAATGGATGTTTTTAAACCTATTAGCGACATATATTTATTAGCACGGGCCAAATGATGAGCTTACGTTATCATAAAGACTCCAACCGGGCACCAAACCATTGAATTCTGTCTCGGATATTTCTACATTATCTATGTCTCTAATCATGTAGTGTAGATGGCTAAGGTAGGCAAATCCGGTAGTATCCATATACCCGAGCAAAGTACCCGATTCAATCGCGGTGCCGAGAGTTACTCCGGCGGCGATACTTTCTAGATGGACATAAAATGAAATATAGTTTGTTCCGCGTACGGCGACATATATTCCGCCGTTACTGTCAGTGGTTGCGGCAGTTATGACACCTTTATGGGTTGCATATATTTTGGTACCAGTTGCATTATTGATATCAATAGAAGATCTATAGTTCGGGTCGGAATGTGATTGGGGTGGATCTGTCCAGGGCCCTTGAGATATTTGTCCACATGTCGGCCACCCAGATGGGTCTGTTACATTCAAGGTTCCAACTTTGATTGTTGTTGTTGCGGAGCCGTTTTTTGTAATGGAGGCATCTTCTGTTGATGCTGTGAATGTTGCGACGTTGGTTACGGCGGCATCGCTTTGAGAGTTATTGATCTCTGCGACAATAGTGCAAGTCCAGGTTCCACCCGGATTTATAACTGTACCTGGGGCTATTGAGCTTTGTTGGCAAGTGTTGGAGCTAGTTGAAAATGTACTTCCATTGGATGTTGTCATATCATCTTGTATTTTTAGGTTAGTAAGTTTTGTATCGGCGGCCGTAACTGTGACGGTAAAAGTTACAGGTATGGTTTCAAGTACTTCAGGGTTTCTGATTTTGGTTTCACTTGCTGTCTTTGTAATTGTAAATAACTCATTTTGGTCAGGTGGAAAAATTTGCTCTGCAGGATTTAAGCCCGGTGTGTAGTAGGCGGAGTTGGTGAAAATGCTGACAGCGATGGTTCCGCCTGCAAGAGTTGCCATACTACCGCCGACTGCGACGGGAATGATATTGCCCATGATGGAGCTACCGGCACCGGCCAGCATTCCAAGGAAGTTTCCGGCTATTGAGCCGGCTGTTGAAAGAAAACCGCCTGCCGCCCCGGTGATGCCGCCCCACACAGACGAGGCAAGGCCTGTTACAAAGTTACTTGCCGTACTAATTAGGCCGCTGGCCGCATTCCCCCCCCCTCCCGCCGCACCTTCGATACCTCCTTTGGTTGCCCCGCCAAGGTTACCTAGTTGTTCTTTTGCCCAATTGAGCGGGCGGGTGACCAGTTCCCATGGGTGGGTTGCAAGCTGGATGGTTCCAACTGGGTCGTTCCAGCCGCGCCAGACCCAGTAGGCATTGTAGCCAGCATAAAGAAACGGGCCGGCGCCCGGGATAAGAAGAAGCGGTGCTCCGGTGACCAGGCCGATTGCGAGGCCAGCCATCATCCCGAGTATTTTGATCCAGAGCAGGTAGAGCAGGTAGAGCAGGCCTGCGACGGCGGCGGCAACTAACCTTTTTAGTTGCTTATAGCGCATGGCAATTGCAATAGCCGCTCCTACTGGAGTGCCTGCGGCAAGCAGTTTTGCACTTTTTAATATTTGGAGCCTTTGTTTTATTCTTCCGATGCTTTTTCCAAGGCCCTCAATGCCCCTACCTATTCCTTCAATTCCCTTGCCGGCGCCATTTATCCCAATACCCAGCGCCTTAAATGGAATTCCCACATAAGGAATGGAACCCAATGTTGTTGCGATTGACCGGCCAACGACCTGAATCCCTTTTCCTGCATAGCGCATTATTTTGCCTGTAAACTCCACGACCTGGGCGGTTGCGCCTACTGCTTTTGAAGCGATCCAGCGTGTTACACCGATACCTTGTTTAACAGATTCTGCAGGTTGGGCGGTTGATGGTTGGGAATAGCTGATATTGGCATTTTGGGACGTATCTGTCGAAGATTGGCTTGGCTGGTCAAAAACAACAGATACTTGTTCTTTTGGTTTTTTGCTGAACAGGCCGACGACACTTGATGCTAGGCCGAGACCTAAGAGCTTTTTTGCCTTATGGCGGTTTGTTGAGGTATCGGCGCTTTCGGATATTTGGGTTGTGGGTTCTGATATATGAGTTGTTGGTACATTTATCGTGCTTGGGGACATAGAGCCCGCAGTTGTTTTACCTACTCCCTTTACTTTAATTTTTGTCTTCGATTGGTTGAGGGTACCGGACGCGGCGTATTGTGCTCCGGCCACAGTTGATGTTACCCCGACGGTTGTCCCTTCGGGAACATTGACCGCGACACTGCCTTTGGAGACCTGCTTATTTGGTGCGGCGCCTGCCGGTTTGTGTGCGTTTTGTGCATGCGCGAGCTTTTCGTGAATTTCTGAGAGGGTTTTATTGGCGTCGAGAATATAATGCTCGATAAGCGTTTTTTGTTTTTGCTGCAATCCGAGTGCTGTTTTTGTCTGCGAAATACTGCCTGTGAGCCTGCGTGCGGCTTCGGTCGCGCCGGAGGATTGTGCCCGACTGTAGGCTGCTTCCAAATTAGCGAGATATTTTTGCGCTCTTTTGATGGATTCTTTGCGCCTTACGAGAGTCTGGTTGAGGTCGATAAGATAATTTTGCTGGGCCGATTTTTGTCTTTCCAGCTCTGTTTTGTTTGAGCGTCCTTGGTTTGTGAAGATTGGGGCAATAGGTATGGGCGTTTTTTGGCCTGATTTATTGTCGTCCGGCGGACTGGTAATTGTTGTTGCGGAGCCAGCCTGACCGGTAGGTGCGCCCCCTTCGGCTTTTTCCGGTTTATCGTTGTCTTGTGCCATTGTTGTCTTATTTCAAATATAACACTTCGGTGGGTCGGTGGGTCAGTAAGGTAGGTAAGTCAGTAAGGTCGGTAAGTTGGTGTGAATTTGGGAAAACAAATGATTGGGTTTTCACAAGGTGTGTGAAAAGGGAGGGGTTTTGTGCCTATTTAAACACCTTTGACGCGATTGTTTCATATGATATGGTGAGTTTGGTTGCAAAGTTGGTTAATATCAGCAGTTCGCCTTGGCACCTTACAGTCATGCCAATGGCGCTCCTCTGATATAACTTTTCGCCTTGCTCAAACTTATGGAACAACATCCGGTCCCGCAACATATTGCCTCATTCCAATTTAAGTTATTTGGGAATTTAACTGCACGTCAATTTATTTCACTTGCTATCCCAATGACGGTGGCCGGATTCATATTCTTTTCTGTTTTGGAGCCGGTTTTTGTTAAGTACACACTGGCGGCTGTGGTTGGCGGCTTGGGTGCATTTGTGGCCTTGGTTCCGGTTGGGGGCAGGCCGTTTGATAAGTGGTTTATGGCTTTTGTTAGGGCTGTTTTTGCCCCTACACAGCGCGTGTGGATCAAGGAAAAACAGATCCCGGAATTTCTGAATGTGGTAACAAGTGCCCCGAAGGATGACAAAATACCCGAAGAAATAACTGAAAAAAGCAAAGAAAGGCTTGTGGCTTACCTGAAATCATTACCCAAGGATAACCAATCTCCATTGGATGCTCGTGAGGCGATGGCAATTTCCCATATTAATTTTGATGTGGGCGAGGTTGGCGAAGCCAGTACAAGATCTGCGATCATGTGGCCAGTAGATTTTGAGACTAAGGAAAGGTCTTATCCTGTGCAGAAAAAAGAGGTGGAGGAGACTGTTTCTGGTGTTGTCGGTGGAGCACTTGGTGAGCCGATTGGAATCTTGCCGTTTGAGGAGGGATATGCGCCGCAGCCGTCGAGTAAGCCCAAAGTCCGGGAAGAGAAGGGGCAGAAGCGCCCTGAGATCAAGGTACCGTACGTTTACGCTCCAAAGGTTCAGCAAAGTGCAAAGGCATATAGCCTCCACGGGCTTGAAGATAGATTGCGGGTGTCCCATGGTGCCGCGAGCGGGGGAGTCCCGAAGCCAAAAATGGACAGGATGCATATTTTGAGAAAGCCGCGTTTACGCGCACACTTGGCATCCGACGGTAATTTTGACGTAGACAATATAATTTCCGTGATGGAGCCGGATAACCATGTGAGGTTTGTGCGGGGAGTCGGTAAAACAAGGGTAAGGAAGCTGCATTTTGCCCCCCCTGCTAATTTTGACCTTTCAAATTTGCCAATCAGAGGGGAGCGGCGTTTTGAGATATCCGAAGAGTTGAAAAGACGATTTAACTTTGAAGATAATTCGCCCCAAGTTGTTCTGCCTAATGAAAAAAGCACAATGGATACGAAAGTCAATTTTGACCCGACTTCTGCTTCACATACTATTTCCCAGGTTTTGCCAAGAGGACCAAAACAGGTTGTTGCACGTGAACACGCCAAGAAAGAGAAGGTTATGCCGGTGGCTGATGCGAAAGCCATTAAGCCTGTTGAGGACCCTTCAGCATTTTCAATTACAGACAATAAGCAGCAAACGGATTTTCAAAGTGCAAGTCAAGGAGCACAAATTATTCCCCTGACCGATAAGCCGAATGTTATTTCCGGCTTGGTTACGGATAGTACGGGGGCGCCGATTGAGGGTGCGGTGCTGGTGCTTAGGGATTCCGGTGGAATTCCGGTAAGGGCTCTGAAGGCAAATAAATTGGGCCAGTTTCTGAGCGCGACGCCCCTTCCTAGCGGAACATACACCATAGAAGTTGAGAGTGACTTGGCAACTTTCAGGGCTGCGTGGATTAATTTGAGTGGGCAGATAGTTTCGCCAATAGGTTTGGTAGCGGAAGCGAGGACAAACTAAATTTTAAATTTAAAAAATAAAAGTTATGGCAAAACAACAGGATAAAATCAAGGCATCGACACAAGAACATCTGGATATCGATGATGTTACCGAAAACTTGGTAATTTTGAAAAATGGCTGGGTCGCCTTGGTTCTTTCTACTACGGCCGTTAATTTTGATATTCTTTCTGAGGCCGAGCAGGACGCTACAATTTATGCTTACGGAGCGCTTCTTAATTCTTTGACCTTTCCGGTGCAGGTTTTAATACGGTCCAAGAAGGCGGATATTACCGCTTATTATCAACACTTGGTTGAGGCCGAAAATAACCAGTCGAATCCGGATCTTAAGGTGCAGATTAGAAAATATCGTGAATTCGTTCAATCTACAGTACAGCAAAAGACGATTCTGGATAAAAGGTTTTATATTGTTGTGCATTTTTCGCCCCTGGAACTTGGCGTTAGGAGTATTAGGAAAACCGATACGACAAGCAAAAAGAGTAAGGCACAGCTTATTGTAGATGCAAAAAACTCGCTCTATCCTAAAAGGGATCATTTGGTTAAGCAAACAGCACGTTTGGGGCTGTTTACTAAACAACTTACGACACAGGAGCTGATTGAACTTTTCTACGACATTTATAACCCGGCCCCGACGGGCACACAGAGAGTTATCTTAAATGCTTCGTCTTATACGACGCCATTGGTTGAGCCGGATTTGGAAACACCTACTCCTGCACCGGGTGTTGTAACTAGCGGGCAAGCGGGTCACGCCGAAATAAAAAGTAGCCCGCAAGAAGGAGCTGCCACCGCTGCGAGTCCGAGTGTTGACCGTGAAGTGCAGAGCGCGGTTGGTGACTTGTCTCAAGTGAACCCGGTTTCACAGCCGGCAAGCCCGATTGCACCACAGCAGCCAATAATTATGCCCCAGAGTGCCGGTGTGCCGCCAGCAACCCAGGGTGTTGGGGGCGTAAGCCAGCAGGATGCTTTGAAAAATATTCAGGATGCGATAAAGAAGGCAAGTAGTGCTAATGCGAAACAATGATGGATATTGCTACATTGCTACATTGTTAGATTGATTGGAGAAATATGAATTTAATAAATATCTTTAAAGGCAAAAAAACTCCGGCACAGGCTTTGTTGTCGGACAAGGAAAAGCAGTGGGTTGACATGCTGTCGCAGGGTATTGTTTCTGTTAGGGATATAATTGCGCCTCCGGCAATTGAGATTGATTTTGACTATATAAAGATAGGGTCGACTTACTGGAGGACGCTTTTTGTCGTAGGCTATCCGCGCTACGTGCAGGCCAATTGGCTTTCTCCGCTTATCAATTTCGAACACACTCTCGAAATTTCCATGTATCAGTATCCGGTTGAGGCAAAGGGAGTGCTTGACGATTTGAAGCGCAAAATTACGGAAATGGAGGCGACGATTACGGCCGATATCCAAAGGGGACATGTATTGGATCCTTCCGTGCAGGCGGCTCTTGAGGATGCACAGATGCTTCAGGAGGAACTGGTCAAGGGGCAGGAAAGGTTTTTCCAGTTTGGCTTGTATGTTTCTGTGCCGGCGGACACTCTTGAGGAGTTAAACACAATTTGCAAACAGGTGGAATCGACCATGGGTGCACTTCTTTTGGTACCCAAACACGCGACACTTCAGATGGAGGAGGCGTTTAAAACGACACTACCGCAGGCAACTGACCACCTTTATATAACCAGAAATATGGATACAACCTCTTTGGCGACCACTTTCCCTTTTATATCATCGTCACTGACATCCAATACCGGGATTATGTATGGGATTAACGAGCACAACGGGTCACTGGTCATATTTGACAGGTTTGAGCGGGAAAACGCAAATTCGGTTGTTTTTGCAAAGTCCGGTTCCGGGAAATCTTATATGGTTAAGCTTGAGGCGCTAAGGTCTTTGATGTTCGGCACCGAAATTATCGTTATAGATCCTGAGGAGGAATATAGAAGTTTATGCGAGGCAATTGGGGGAGAGTATATTTCTTTCGACTTTGACAGCCCTGCCAAGATTAACCCGTTTGACCTTTCCGGTGTATACGAAGAGGGTGAAAATGAGCTCGGTTTAAAGATCCTTTCACTTCACGGCCTATTTAAAGTGATTATGGGGGATTTGAATCCGAATGAGGATGCGATACTGGACCGGGCCCTTGTCGCCGCTTATAAATCCAAAGGAATCACTCCTGACCCTGCGACCCAAAAGAGCGAGCCGCCTCTTATGGAGGATTTATATAAGGCACTTTTGGGGATGGAGGAGGATGCGGCCAAGGGACTTGCGGACCGCCTGGAGAAATTTGTCAAAGGTTCTTTGATCGGTATTTTTAACCAGCAGTCGAATCTTGACATTAGAAATACGTTCACGGTGTTTTCGATAAAAAATCTTGAAGAGGCACTGCGGCCGATTGCGATTTATTTGATTTTGGATTTTATCTGGACGAGGGTAAAAAATGATATCAGGAAAAGGATTCTTATTGTCGACGAGGCATGGTACATGATGCAGCACCCCGACAGTGCAACATTTATGTATTCGATTGCCAAGCGGGCGAGGAAATACTATTTGGGCCTGACGACAATTTCACAGGATGTTGAAGACTTTTTGAATACCGATTACGGTAAGGCGATTGTGACTAATTCGTCGATACAGATTTTGATGAAGCAATC
>ORJL010956169.1_pt1 | contig 19199 bp, 15 predicted proteins | sample 1779941 | NCBI WGS metagenome assembly ORJL01 (sample SAMEA104232317, study PRJEB22302) | groundwater metagenome | biome: forest; feature: aquifer; material: groundwater | place: USA | collected 2011-08-07 | depth 5.8 m | reverse complement strand
CTCCCGGCCAATCTTCCACCACTCCGCCCAAACCGGCGGCGACGGTCCAGGAGAAGCCGGCGGCAACCGCGGCGCCCAAACCAGCCGTAACCTCGGCGGCTACACCGGCCCCGGCGGCGGGCGCCTACTATCAAGGAAAGACTATCGAAATCATAGCAGCGACAGGCGCCGGCGGCGGCACCGATACCACGGCCCGGGCCGTGGCCGCCTTTATACCCAGGTATATTCCTGGCAATCCCAAAGTCATCGTCCGCAACCAGCCCGGGGCGGGTGGAGTCATCGCTGCCAACTCCTTCTTTGAAAAGGCAAAACCCGACGGCTTTACGCTGCTTCACGGCTCTTCCACCATTATTGCCAGCCAGCAGAGGACGACCGAGATGATAAAGTATGATCTGCGGAAGACTCCGGCCCTCGGCAACATCGGCGGCGGCGGTGGGCTCATGGGCATCCGCAAAGGCTTGATGGGGAGGTTGACCGACAAGAACGCCGAACCCGTCGTGATAGCGACCCGGGGGGCGGAAGAAACGAGCAACTTGATACCGTTGTATGCGAAAGAGTTCCTGGGATGGAACGTTCGCTGGGTGCCCGGGTTCAGCGGCACCGGGGAAATCACGCTGGCTTTCCGGCGTAAGGAAGTCGATATGTTCAACCCCGGCGCACAAAATTTGAAAGATCTTATGGCTGAAGGCCTGGCCGAGGCGGTGGCCCAACTGGGGGACTACAGGGATAACAAGTTCTGGCGGCGGCCCGATTTTGCTGAAGCCCCAACGCTGGAAGAACTGCTGGGAGCCAAGAAGCCATCCGGGGTTCCCTGGCAGGGCTTCCTGGCGGCCTATATGCCGCAGACCATCTACAAATTCACGGTGGCTCCGGCCGGCACCCCTCCGGCCATCATGAAGATACTGTCGGACGCCTACGGTAAGATGAATGCCGATAAGGAGTTCCAGGAGTTCATGGGAAAGTTCTTTGGCGAGGTCTACGTTATTTCTGTCGGGAAAGACACCGAAACATTGGTTAACCTGGCACTGAATGTGCCGCCGGAGGCCATCGACTACGTCGAAGGCCTGGTCAAGAAATTCGGGATCAACTGACCCATCGCCGTCTAATCTATCGTGGACGCGCTCTTAGCGCGTAGCGCCTCTCGGACCGGCGTTCGCCTGGAATGACTTGCGTGCCCCATAGGCTTCCACTACTTCTTGTTGCTCTTGCCGGCGGGACGGTATCTGGTCAGGTCCACTTGCGAGGTCACCCCGGCGATGGGGACAAACACTTTGTTCCGCCGGGCCAGCTCCATGGTGAGCCTCAGGTCTTCGTACAGGATGGCCGGGAGGTCCAGGCTGGATTCCAGTGAAGTGGAGTACACGATTGATACTTTGCCCAAAGACCCTGAAATCGTAGTCTTGCACCCCGCACTTTAGGACGGACTCAGCCGGACGGTCACCAGGCGGGACTTTTGCTCGTCTTGTTGTCCCCGCCACAGCTCCCTAGCCATAGAGATACGCGATCCTAATAATACTAATAAAGTTCCTAGATACACAGATGCTGTGCCTTCGCCCCGGCGAGTTGATTCGCTGGTCGCTGGGAGCAACGGAACACCCACAAAACCAGAGTCTCGCATTGAGCAGGCATGTGCCGTCTACCCCGACAAAACCAAGTCCCTTTTAGGATGACCTATGTCATCGAATGTGCCGCTTTCGACGTGGTACTCTGGCATATATATGAAACGCGGGGAAGTGTGGCCAGCGTTCAAAGAGGGTGAAATGGGCAAGCTGGTCGACAAAGATGCCGTCGAACTGACCGGGCGCATCCCGTTGGGTACCGACGGAGGCAAGATATCCCGACGCAACGCCATAGGCGCCTGTGCACTGGCATCGCTAGCGGAAAACGCTTGGCAGATGAGGGGGCAAGCAGGCAAGAGGCAATTGCCCAAGCCACCCAATCCGAGTCTGCTTTTCGCTACCGGTGTACCCTGGGCGGGGACTGCCGTAATTCTGAAAAGGTAGTCCTCCGCTCTGAACTCAAGATACTTGAATTAGCGACTCACAAAAGACATCATCTTTTGAGAGGAAGATAACTTCGCGATGTGTCCGCGCCCGACGACTACGTCAGGAGGCAACGGATATTCGAGTTTATGTTCAGGAGGGTAACAAAGTGAAGAAAGCTCTGTTCATCATCGCAGCGGCAGTCGCACTCTTGCCTTTAGTTATCGGAGCCTGCTCTCTAGGGCCGATAGCTACCGAGATCGCGCCATCGCCAAAGGCGGCGACGCCCGCGGTCACATCAGCGCCAGCCGGGCAAGCGGACTGGGCGCAGACATTGGCGGCGGCCAAAAAGGAGGGGCAGGTCAACCTGTATACACCTACCGCTGGTCCGTGGCAACAACTAATGACCAAAGACTTGGCGAATAAATACGGCATAATCCTAAATGTTACTATATCGAACAACGAAGGGGAGATTGCCCAACGCATACTCACCGCGCGTAAGGGAGGGGTGTACGACGCGGATGTATTGATGGGGGGATCGGCCATATTTGCGTCAACATATCGTCCTCAAGGTCTTCTGGACCCTCTAGATAAGGAACTTGTTCTGCCTGAGGTCACAAACCCCAAATCTTGGTGGCGGGGTGCTCTTACTTACCTTGACCCAGACACCAGAACATTTTTCCCGTATCGAGAGTATTTGGGTGCACCGCTGGTTATGAATACTGACCTGTTCAAGCCCGGGGATGTAAAGACATGGGACAATCTGCTTGATCCAAAATGGAAGGGCAAAATAGTCATAACTGACCCCACCACCAATACGTATGCCCAAGAGATAATGGCGATGCTTGCCCTGAGAATCAGAAACTGGGATTTCGTGGTCAGACTGTCGCAACAAGACCCGGTCCTTGTAAACGACACTCGTCTGGCAATGGAGTGGATAGGGCATGGAGCATACCCCATTTTGGTAGCTCCCAACAAGTCGGAAGCACTCGGCTTTATCCAGCAAGGGGTACCGGTCAATTTCCTCATTCTGGAAGAAGGGATGTACGTGACAACAGGTGCGGGATTCATAGGAGCAGTCAATAAGAGACCGAATCCCAACGCTGCAAGAATATTCATCAACTATTTCCTGAGTGAAGAGGGGCAGTATCTTTTCTGCAAATCTGGTGGCTATCAGAGTGCCAGGGCTGATGTGCCAACAGACTATCTGCCGCCACTTCTGGTGCGTCAAACAGGCGTCAACTACTTTTCGACGTTCGACAAATCTTTCCTGGATAGCCAGGCCCAGATTACGGCCAAAGTGATAGATTTGTACAAGCCCCTAAAGAGATGATGGGCTATCACGTGTGGTTTGGGTCAACCCGGGCATTGGGGACAAATAGGCGGGCAGCTTCGCAAGAGGATTCTCGAACTTCTCTTCGGGAGGCCAAGAAATGACAAGGCCATTCGACTGTGACGTGCTTGTGGTGGGCGCCGGCGGCGCCGCACTGACTGCCGCCATTTCCGCACGCAACGAGGGGGCTAGGGTCATCGTTCTGGAAAAGACCTCGCCTGAGTCGAGGAGTGGCAATTGTCCCTTCACGGGCGGAGGCTACCGGTTCTGGCACAGGGGTTTACAGGATGTCCTCGAGTTCGTTACCAATCTGTCTCGGGAAGAAGCCAAATCTTTGACGATGCCCGAGTATTCGGCTGATGTCTGGTACAACAAGATAATGGAGATTACGGAGGAACGGGCCGACCCCAAGTTGGCGGAACTGCTGGTGACCGAATCAACCCCAACTCTCAGGTGGTTGAAGGAACAGGGACTTCAGTTTGAGTTAGACACGCGGTACGCCGTTGCCAGGGGGGACCATCTCACGTGGAAGCCTGAGCAGCCAATGATCAGAGCCAAAGGCGGTGGCAAAGGCCTTTCAGATGCCCTGTGTGACATAGCGGTCAAGAAGGGCGTGCAGATACTCTACCAGACCAAGGCAGTGAAATTGCTGCTTGATTCCGGAGATGGCATCGGGGGCGTCACCGTTCTGGACAAGAAGGGCCTCAGGGACATCAGGAGCAAAGCAGTCGTCATGGCTTGCGGCGGGTTCGAGTCCAATCGCGAGATGCGGGCCAGGTACTTGGGCCCCGGCTGGGACCTGGTTAGGCCCAGAGGGACCAGTCACAACACCGGCGAAGGCTTGAGAATGGCCCTGGACATCGGAGCGCAGCCTGCGGGTCACTGGTCTGGATGTCATGCTACCACTACCGACTATCATCATTCAAGGACGCCTGAAGGCCAGGACATACCAGCCCTGGACGACAAGCGGGACGAGGTCAATTACGGCATACAGGTGAATTGCACCGGCAATAGATTCATCGACGAGGGAGAAGACTCCACCACCTACCTGTACGCGAAAATTGGCGCCGCCGTCCTTCAGCAGCCAGGCATTATGGCCTGGCAGATATTCGATGCCAAAGGTTCTTGCCTTCTCGAGCCATCATACCGGACGGGTTCATGGATTACAGCAAACACGATTGAAGAGCTGTCAGAACAAATGGGAATTCCGGCTGTCACCAGGACAATTGCCGAGTTCAACGACGCGGTCCAAGAGAAGGTGCCGCTGAACTACTCCGTCAAAGATGGCAGGGGGACAGTAGGGATTGGCCCGCCCAAATCCAACTGGGCACAGAAATTAGACACGCCGCCGTTTGTGGCCTACTCGGTAGGCTGCGGCATAACTTTCACCTTTGGAGGACTAAAGATCGATACCCGATCCCATGTTCTCAGTACCGAAGGCGAGCCTATCAACGGTCTGTACGCTGCGGGGGAAGTCGCCGGAGGGGTCTGGCACAAGAACTATGTCGGTGGAAGCGGGGTTATATTGGGAGCGGTGTTGGGCCGCATCGCCGGCGCCAACGCTGCGACGGACTGAATCCGGGCGCAACGCCGAAAGTGAAGTGCTTATATGAAGAATCCCCCGTTGACGTTCAGCACTTGCCCTGTTATGTAGCCAGCGTCATCTGAAGCCAGGTAAAGGCAGGCAGCAGAAATCTCTTCGGGCTTACCTATTCTGCCTAGCACGACCTTTTCCATGAATGCCCTTTTTACCTGTTCGGGCGCGCCGCCGGGGCCTCCAAACTGCGTATCGATCATCCCAGGAGCAATGGCATTGACCGTAATTCCGTATTGTCCAACCTCCTTTGCCAGCGCCTTCGTAAAACTCACAATGCCACCCTTTGCCGCAGAGTAGTGGACATGCATGGCAGTCCCAGTGACTCCCGCCACGGAAGATATACTGATAATGCGTCCACTGCGACGGGCGATCATCCCGCTGATAACAGCCTGCGTGCAATTGAAGACGCTCTTTAGGTTTATTCCCAATATCCGATCCCAATCGCTCTCCTTGATTTCGGTGAACTTTCTTACATCACCCACGCCAGCGTTGTTAATCAATATGTCAACCCTCCCAAACCTTTCCAGGGCCTTTTCTCCCATCCTCTTCGTCTCGGCGTAGTTTGAAACGTCTGCCTGAATGGCTAACGCCTGCCGGCCCAGCGCTTCTATCTCTCTTGCCGTTTCTGCGACCGTTTTCTCGTTGACATCACAGGCAACTACCGAGGCTCCTTCCCGTGCAAACATCAGCGATGTTGCCTTGCCCATACCGGCGCCGGCTCCAGTTACGATGGCTATTTTGTCTTTGAGTTTCATTAGAGCTCCTTTACTTCAGGTGTGGAACTATGTTCTCCAGACCTAGACCTTTCAATGTCTCGGGAAGAGGCTTGCCGTCCTTGTCCCAACCCATCAAGTTGTAGTAATTCTGTAGCATCATGTCCCATTGGGGCATAATACCTCGACCGGCTCCCGGCCCGTCCACCGGGGTGGAACCATATCTCTTTGATGGACGATCGAGCTCGGGACCAATCCCCTGGCGCAGGTTGAATACTCTCGCCAGGTTCGCGGCTCTCCTGCCTACCACCATGGCTTCCTGGAAGTCGAAATCCCAACCGGTGGCGGAATTGATTGCCTGAGACAACAGGTCCAGCGCGGTCCCCGTTTGAAAACGGCACGTAACGAGGGAGTCCTCGAACAGCATGGCTCCCTTTATCCTGGCTTCCATAGTCGATATGGCCTCAGGGCTAAAGTTGTCGTACCTGTCAGGCAAACCCAGTAACTTGAAAGGTGCCATCATGTGGGTTTCCAGAGTACCCGTGTTCGAGACGCATGTGTCAAACATCTCGAGCCACATAACCCGATGGTCGTGGCTTCGCGGTGTATTACCTTTCGCCGAGTGAATCGCAAGGGAAGGAGCTTCTCCACCGATATGCTGGGCTGCGCGCATGACACCTTCCGCCAGAACGTTGCCAAACCCTTCGCGCCGGGCTATCTTGTTCATCATAGCCATAATCGCCTCGCCGTTGCCCCACGTCATCTCTATGCCGTCAGTCATATCCTTACCGAGAACGTGCTCTTGAGTGCATTCCATTAGCCAGGACAACACCCAACCGGTCTCGTTTGCGTCCATACCCAGCCGGTCCACTTCACTTGCCAATACGACGGTAGTGGTAACGTCGTCTATACCCAATAAGGAACTGAATGCAGCCATCCCCTCGTATTCCGGTTCCTCAAAGACGCGACCAGCATATTTGCCTTCCGTCACTTCCATCTTGTGGCAATGCTTCGAAGAGCAGGCCCAGCAAGGATTCGGTTTGGCATTGAACTTCTGCCTGATATTGTCACTGCTGTAGCTATTGAGCTTCTGGGGATCCATGGCAATGACGCTTGTTTGATAGTTTTTGACCGGCACGGTGCCCCTTAACGCGCCACCCGGGACCCCTCCTACAGTCCCTTCAGCGGCAGTTACAGCATAGATTAGGTTCCCCAAAGTATTGGTCAAAATCTTCTTGGCCATTTGGGACAGGGACTCTTTGTCTTTTAGCTGAACAATGTTCTTGCCCCGTTCAACCACCACTGCCTTTAGCTTCTTCGAACCCATCACCGCACCAACTCCATTGTGAGCGGCCATGTGACCCAGGTCTGAGGATATGCATGCGAACCTGATAAGGTTCTCGCCTGCCGGGCCGATGGTCAATATACTCACATCCCTTTCTTTCTTCTTCAACTCTTTCTTGATAGCCTGGTCAACTTCGACGGTGTTGCTGCCTGCAAGGTGACTAGCGTCCCTGATTTCAGCGATGCCATCATGGACATAAACATAGACCCATCCCGGGGCAACCCCCTCCACTATCATCGCATCGAAGCCCGAAAACCTGAGGAAAGCTCCAAAGAAGCCGTTTGCCTGAGAGCTGGCAATTCCATTGGTCAGCGCGCCTTTGGTGACAACCGCGACGGCCCCTGAACCTCCTATCCTCGTTCCTCCCAATGGTCCTGACCCCAAGAACAAACGGTTCTCGGGTGCGCTCCATTGTGTACCGGGAGGGACTTCATCATAGATGAACTTGATGCCCAGCGCCGCTCCGCCTATGTGTTTGCGCAGAGTGGCTTCATCAATTGGCTCAGAGAAGCTCTTGCTCTTTGTCAAGTCTACCCGTAGAAGGTTCCCTGTGTAGCCGAAGGTTCGAAAGCTCGACATATTGCCTCTTTTCTAGGACCGGGCAACTACGCCCTGTTGAATCTCGGGCGTGGAAACCATCCATCATCTCCCTATCGTCAACTACTCCCTCTCATAAGGTCAGGCAGCCAGGTGACCAAAATAGGGAATATTCCCACGATGATCATCACCAGGACATGGAGGAACCAGTAAGGCAATACCCCTTTCACGATTTCCCCCAAAGATGCGTCGGGGAGTATGGCTTTCAGGACGAAGAGGTTGGTGCCTACCGGCGGCGTCAGGGTTGCCAGTTCCGCGTTTATCATCAATAGGATGCCAAACCACAAAGGGTCGTAGCCCATGGCGACGATCACCGGCACAAATATGGGGACGGTTATCATCATTATGGAACCAGGGTCCATGAAGCATCCGAGAACTATCACCAGTGCCTGCATTCCAACGATAACCGCCCATCCCGGGATATCGAGATTCGCTATGACTTCAGACATGTGGGCGCCTACTCCCATGTAAGCCAGCAACTGGGTAAACAGAGTCGCACCGACAAGTATGAAAAGGAGCATGCAGGTCATTTTTAGAGTGGTCAAAGCAATCTTCTTTGTCACTTCCCAGTCTAGCTTCCGGTAGCCAAGGGCGAGCAGTATGCTTCCCAGGGCGCCGATTCCTGCCGCTTCAGTCGTAGTCGCTACACCGAACCAGATGCTTCCCAGTACTGCCGCTATCAACGCCAGCAAAGGCGCCAGGCCCGCTAAACTGCGTATCGTTTCCCTGAGATCTGCTCTACTTCGGTATGGAGCAAGTCTTGGGTTGATAATGCAACGTACTATGATATAAGTTGAGAATATTCCCGCCGACATGAATCCCGGAACAAACCCCGCGAAGAACAAACGAGGGACTGAGACATTTGACAGCAAACCATAGAGCACCATCAGAATACTTGGAGGTATGAGAATATCCAGAGCAGCTCCTCCACCCACCGCACCGATAGCCAACTTTCTGTCATATCCGCGCTTGAACATCTCAGGCAATGCCATGCTTCCTACTGCAGCACAAGCGGCAATGCTGACACCACTTACTGCTCCGAAAAGACAGGCTGTGCCTACTGCGGCAATCGCCAGTCCGCCAGGAAAACGTCCAATCGTATTGTCCATTCCCTTATAGGCCTCGCCCGTGACGCCACTGACCATAGCTGTCTCACCCATGAGAATGAACAAGGGTACTGCGATGGTCGTGTAGTTGGTGCCAACGCTATACGCGGTTGAGGCAAGGATATCCACGGCTTGGGGACCCCAGACAACAAAAGCAAACACGACTCCGACTCCCCCCAGGGTAAAAGCTACGGGGACACCTGCAGCCAGACTAAGTAACAACCCACCGAAGAAACCGAGTATTACAAGCTCGATGGACATTGTCTATTGCACCTCTTCCCTTTTCGTGAGCAGGAGCAGGTACCCTCTTATCTTGCTGATGCAAACCAGACAGAGTAAGAATCCTCCAATCGGGATGACAGCGTAACTGGGGAAAGTGGGCAGCATGGCCGTTGAGTTTGAAATTCCCCCTAGGTTGTCCAACGCTTCTTTGACGCCGCTCACTGTAAGCAAAGCAGAAAAGAGGAAGATCACGGTTGTAGTTATCGAATCCAGGACCAACCTTCCCCTTTTCGGTAACCGTGTTACTACTGCATCAATTCTGACGTGAGCGTCCTCGGATAAGGCGTAAGCAACCCCCAGAAAAAGAATTCCGACCTGTAGAAAGATGCTTAGGTCGAAGGCCCATGACTGCGGGCGTTTGACAAGATACCTCATGACTACACTGTAGACGGTAAGGAGCATCAAGATCAAAATGCACATGCTTCCGATCAGGGCAAGCCATCTGACGATCCTGTCGAGAAGCTCCCACGAGGATCTTCGTTGTCTTTCCACTGTCGTGACTCCAATCTCTAGAAGGGCGTAACGAAGGAATTTCGGGAACGGTAATTGGTCTTGTCTCCTCAACTGTCTCATCCGCCCGAAGGTCTCCTCACACGCTTCCCCCTCTGGGGGGCCGAATCACCATGCTGACGCGGTCAAAGAGTAGTATGGGGAGCTTTGCCATTTTCAACCTGGCTCCCCATACGATCACACTGGTCCTATCGTCCCGAAGTTGCCCCAGGTAGATTTGCTGGTCCCATTACCACTTCTTGTCCATGAGATCAACAAACTTCTGGGCAATTGCCGGGTCGATGCCTTTAATTCCGAGGAACGCGGGTTTTGCGGCAGCAACAGACGCCGCTCTCCAACGACTGGCTTCATCCGCAGGTAGGGTATAAAAGGCTATTCCGTGGGCTTTCAAGTCAGCGACAATAGTCGCCTCCTGCTGCTTCCAGTAGGCTGACATCTCCTTCTCTTCTTGTGTGCCGACGTCAATAAGGATCTTCTGAAGCTCTGGAGACAGCCGGTTGTAGGCACGCTGGTTGACTATGACACTGCATGCCATCGCGAAGGCCAGTTCATAATCGACAACGTAGTTCACCTTAAGGTCCCAGAACTTGAAATCCTGCATACTGGGGATAGCTATCATGACGCCGTTAACAACGCCCCTCTCCAAGGCCGGAACGACTTCGCCAAACGGCATGACCACGGCGCTGGCGCCAAGGGATTCCAGGATAACGGCTGGCATCATGCCGTGTCCTCTCAGTACCATGCCCTTGAGGTCGGCCGCCGAGCGAACGGGCGTTTTAGTGGCAAGCATAAACGGTCCCGAAGGGTAGATGTTGCCAACGAGTTTCACTCCATATTTGTCATAGACCTTGTCGACGATAGGTCTGGTTGCATCCATTATTGAGGTTACGCCACTCCAGTTCACTTCGTAGGGGAGTCCATCGTAGCCAAGCTCAGGAGCTATTGGGGTCCAACTGCCTACGGAGCAAAAGGCCATATCCACAAGCCCATCTTTGCACTTTGTCAACAAGTCGGCAGGTGGAAACACTTCAGGGCCACCTTTGATGACTATTTCCAATCGTCCCCCGGAGCGCTCTTTAACTTTGTCGGCAAAGGTCTTGAGAGTGTACCATGGCTTCGCATCTGCCGAAGTGATGTGGGCAACCAGCGAAAGCTGTATCTTTTCACCTTGGGCTTGGTTGGCGGAAGTGGTACCTGAGGTTGATGTAGGCGGGGGCGGGTTGCTGCAGGCAACAAGACTGGACACCAACAGGACTGCGATCAGGGCCGAAACAACCATGATTCTCAACGGTCTTTTCACTGTGTTTGCTTCCTTTCTAACGTCACTAATCAGATTGGCAGCCGTTTTAGCGAAAGCGTTTGGTTCTTCCGTTCTATTGTCTATTCTATTCTTTTCTTGCCCTCTTGTGCTCCTTCAATCTCAGACCCGTGCCCTCGGCATTGGCTTATGTCTATTGTGAGAAATGCCTCGGATCGACACCCCCTGAGGTATCTTGATCCGGAGCTCGTCAAACGCGAGTGTCCCTGTTGCTTGCGCTTAGTAGGTTATTTCCAGCGCTGCGCTGCCGGAATTCCAAGACTCACGGGCCACAATCTTTTGATCTCTTCAACTGTCCAGCTACCTTCTTTGCATATCGTGTGTGTCGGTCTGGGTGGCGCTAATAATTGGATAATCCCATCGTATACAACGAATTCGCATCCCGTGACATTGTTTGTCTGCTCCATTGAAAGAAATATAACCAGCGGCGCTACTTGCTCCGGAAGCGGGTTCAGCGATTCCTTCATCAAATTATCACGCAAAAGCGATTCAATACCCAATTTCGTCAACACTTCAGTCCGCTTTTGGGAGTCTGTTGGGGAGAACATTCTCGTCCCTGCGGTCGGTCTGATGGCATTACACGTTACTCCGTAGGGTAGCATATCAAGAGCCACACACCTCGTGAACCCGACTATTCCTTCTTTAGCTGCTCCATAGTTAGAAACGCAAGGCGAGCCAAGGCCTGCTTCGGATGAAACATGTATTATCCGGCCGTACTTTTGTTCTTTCATAACGGCGCAGGCATACCGTGTACACGTAAAATGCCCTTTGAGATGAACGTCCACTACAGAATCCCAATCTTCCTCAGTCATGTTGTAGATCCACTTCGGTCTCATGATGCCAGCACACGTTACGAGTATGTCCAATCTGCCGAAGTTTGAAATAGCTTTGTCAACTATGTTCTTGGCGCCATCCATAGTTGTGACAGAATCATAGCTTGCTACTGCAGCGCCACCCTTCGCTCGAATTTCCCTGACTACACTGTCGCTCGCCGAATTCGAAGAGCCGACCCCGGAAGCAGTCAAAGTCCCGAAGTCGTTAACAACAACTTCAGCACCTTGCTCGGCAGCTAATAGAGCTATGCTCTTACCTATACCGGACCCACCTCCGGTAATGACGGCAACTCTGTCCTTTAACAGCATTCGACGGTCTTCCCTATGTATAATGATGACCGATGCGTGCATTCTGCTGGTTTTCCAGGGGCGCTTCTTTCGTCAGGATTCCGCGAATACGGATGGCCATGCTTTGCCCTATTTTATCGACATACTAGAGTAGCACGGACGCGGCATCTTACTACATGACATAGGTCAGCTTAACCGGGACCCAGCTTTTGCTGACATGCAAGCAGCCAGTGTACCTCACGGTGAAAGCCCTCAGTCTGCAACTATTCCGTGCTCCCAGTGGACTCGACTGAACTGAACGAGGCGAAAGTAGGACAAGTGTATATCTAGGCGATAACACCGACATCGTCAATGCTCCATGGTTTTATGTCTTTCCAGTCCTTCCCATGCCCTGCGCTGCTGAGGTCCCTGGGGCTTGCTCTTACCCTGCAGCAGTTCTTCCCTCTTCTTTCTTCGAAAGGCACATGTCGACGAAGTCTTCCAGGGCGTCTTCGAATCGCGTTTGGTCGTACTCCCGAGCATCGAGCATCCTCCCTTCAAGTTGCAGTGTTGGAATCCCGAGTTCGCGTTCTGCGGCATCCGAAAGCAACCTTTCGATGCCCAGAATTGCGGTGCATCCAACCTGCGTGAAATTCACGATACCGTCTATCCTGAGATCCCGGCATATTTCGACGGTGTCTCCTACCCATCGGCTAGCCAACCCGTGGAAGGAATTGCAGTTCAGCATTCTGGCCTCTTCTTCAATGGGAGTCAGCCTTCTGCCATACTCTGTTACGTCTCCATACACTCCATACTTGGCACCATAGTATCTGCCGGCGAAGCCGTACTGGAAAAATGGCACTGAGACACCCTTCTTTTCCAGAAATCCGAACAGATCGGCGTTGATAGGGGCTGTGACGGCCCACAGTATACGCAACTGTTCTTCCTTGGGGGTTTTCTTCTGTGCCATTTCCTCCACCTCGTCCCGGTAGGTACGAAAATACTCCACCGCCTTCGCGGGGTTCGGGTAGCTGCTCGGGAATCTCGGTATTCGGAAGACATCTCTGCCGGATAGGACACAAGGGGTCACCTTCATAACCTGGTAGATATCGTTGAGATACTTGTAGGCCTGCCGGTCGGCCTCCTGAACCTCGACAAGACGATCTTCATCGTATTTAACTCCGGGGATACTGCGTTCCACGAAGTCGATGAGTTCTCGAAGTTGGTCATTCACATATCGAAGCGTATCTTCAGTAGCTTCAGTTCCGATGTCAATGAAGAAGCATGGGACGTTGTGGCAGCGGGAGAGCGCGTTGATGGCATAGATCACAGGATCGCACGCGGTGTTGCTGGAAATCAGCAAAGCCGGCTTGGGTAGCTCTCCGCTCACAGACAATGCTATTGGCAGCACGGTCCTGTCGCAGGCGTCGTCGGGCAACCCTAACACCCGTACAGTGTCGAAATGTTTCGGCACGTGGGTTGTCCTGTCTCCTTCCGTCAGCAATTGAAGGTACTGCACACCCATCGCCTTCAGCAACGCCTCCGCTCCAGCACCCTGTGCGAAAGGCTTCCCTTCCTGCAATGCCTTGAGCTGGTCGCGCCTTAAATCGAGCTCCAGTTCGTAATACAGTTTGTTAGCTTTCAGTTTGGTCGGATCAGGATTAGCTTCTATGTTCCTGATCCTCCTCGCACACCTGGCCATCTCTGCTTCAAAAAAGTTCATGGCTGCGCCGTCCCATGCTGGCTATCGAGTGTTTCCAGGAAAGCCTCTATTCTTGTTCGTAGTTGCCCGGTGTCTGCCAACCGGTACTCACGCCTCAGACTTATGCTAGGTATGCCGACTGCTTTCAATCTGTCTCTCAAGAAGGGGACACGAAACAATCGCGCATACGAATATGCTTGAGTCAACTCCAGAACGCCGTCGATTCTGAATTCCCATACCCAATCGATAATCTGGTTGACCTGTCGTTCCCAGTCACACATGCGGGGGCCACCGGGCTGGCTGGTGTAGTTCTCAGCCAGGGCAACAATCGGGTCCTGGCCGCTGGCTTGACGTGTTCCCCAGAAATACCTGCTTCCCGTATCCAGGTCATCCATAGCCACGATGCAACTGGCATTCTCGGCGAGCTCAAGATAGGCGGGGTTGTCTAGCATGTCGCTGGACACCAACAAGCGGGGATGCAAATGCTTCAGTGAAGTGGTCCGCCCTGCAAGATACGGCAGCAACGATTCCATATCTTTGTTGAAACGGTCCTTGGGCATAATCATGGCCGCGGTGGTGATCCCCAGTGTCTCGGCACCCGACAGTGGAGGGGCTTCCCTTTTCCGGAGCTCGTACATTTTCATGAGAAGCCCGCGCGTTTCATTGAAGACATTCATGGCAGCCAGCAAAGATTCATCGGTGATTCTGACTCCAGAGTAGCCTTCCAACGCCCTCTTGAACCTGACTATTTCCATCTCCAGTTGCATGCAGGCCAGGCGCGAGTTCTGGTGGGGAACGTGCACGACATGTGTGAACCGAGGTGCCCTCAAATAGGTCCACACGTCAAGAAGACGAACGAGGTCTTCGTCATTTGCAGCGACCACCCCGTCGACGAAATCGAGTTCACCCATCAACAGCGACTCCAGCACATGGCTGCAATACCGACACGATCTTTCATTGCGGTATTGGCCTGCCCGCGACGCAACCCCTTTCCAGTATCCCGAAAGACGGTAGGGCAACATGCCAGCCGCATAAATGACTTCTTCGGGGACTCCGGAGCCGAGAATTCCGATGACTTTTACTCCGCGATTCCTGCAATTGAGGGCCACCTGAACCCTGTTTGCCTCGCTGTTGGCTTGCGTCAGTCCCTTAAGTTTCTCTTCCACTAGTTGATCACCCCATCTTCCTTTAGCTTTGCTATCTCCTGCCAGTCGAAACCGCCGACCCCCATCAGAACTTCCTCGGTGTGCTGGCCGTACTCGGGTGCAAATGCGCTCACGTTTCCGGGGGTTTTGCTGAGCTGCACCGGAAGCCCGACGACCTTGACGGGGCCGAGCGTCGGATGTTCGGCGGTAGCTACATATTCGTTCGCCAGGACCTGAGGGTCGACTGCCACCTCTGTGTAATTGTTGACCAGACTGCAGACAACTCCTTTCTGGGGTAGGATGTTCATCCATTCGCTGCCTGTCTTACCGGCGAATGCCTCGTCCAGAAGCGAAATCAGGGCCTCCGCGTTTTGTGCTCTGCCGTCAACCGAGCTAAACTTCGGATTGACTGTGAGACAGGCCAGCCCGAGGGCGTTGCAGAACCTGTCCCAAAAACGGGCGTTGCCCGGCATGTGCAAAGCGAGCCACCGGCCATCTTTGGTCCGGTAGATGTTGCGAAGCGGATTGGCGACCACCTTCCTGCTAACCTTTACAGGGTTCTGGCCTGTCGCCAGGCACGCCTCCAAGAAGGTGGTCCCCATGGCGATTTGCCCGCCAAGTACAGAGGTATCCACTTCTTGCCCCAGTCCGGTTCGTTCCCGGACGAGAAGAGCAAGAGTTATGGAGTAGGCGAACATTAGGGACGCCACCGAGTCCGCGTTCCAGATAGCCCCCCAAGCCGGAGGAGGAGAATCCGGCTCACCCATCAGGCTCATCATGCCGCCCCGTGCCTGCGCCACCAGGTCAAACACCGGCTTGTCCTTGTCGGGCCCTTTGCGTCCGTAGCCTGAGAGCAATGCATAGATAATCCGTGGGTTGAATTGGCTGACCGTTTTATAGTCGAACCCCCACTTTTGCAGGGTGCTGGCCTGGATGCCGGAAGCGAAGACATCTGACTTCCTGGTCAGCCGGTAGATTACGTGCCTCGCGCCTTCCTTCCTCAGGTTTATGCCCACGGATTTCTTGTTGCGGTAGAATGTGGGAAGGTGGAAGTTGACATCCGAGGCAGGCAAGAAAGTACCCAAAGTGGCCAGCGACGTTAGTTCTCCCCGCACAGGCCCGCCGCGAGGAACATCCTCTATTGTGATGACCTCAGCACCCATGTCGGCCAGCATGGAAGTACCGTGCGCTGCCGCAAACCACGGAGAAATATCGATGATTCTGATACCTTCAAGCGCCATGGGCAGTCTCTTATTTCGGCTTCTATTAGGGGCGATCTCTAACCGGGGGATAGTCTCAAACGTCAACCGGTTCGTGATCAGAATACCACCGTGGCCGACTGGCTTCGATGATGTAGGTCAGCTTAGTGAGGGAAATGGGGTTGGTTCACGCAATCAACCCGCGGAATGGTGATTGTCGAGAATACCGCGATGTCCGGGCTGTCGCTCGTGGGCGACTCTCCAACCAGCAATTCCAGTTTCTTCTGATCGAGGATAATGAGCTTCCGGCGGAGTCGCCGGACGACACCCTCCTGGTTCAGGCGGTTCACAAATCGTATCGCCGTCTCAGTAGTTGTTCCGGCCATTTGAGCAACTTCCTCGCGGGTGAAAGCGAGGGTATCCCCAAACTCCAGGGAAAGCGTATATATCGTATAGGCAAGGCGGCGGTCCGCTCTTTCCGCCGCGAGGTCAGCAAGACGTCTTGAGGCAGTCATGTTCCGAATGCCGGCAATGATGAGCAGTCTTTTCAATACCTTGAACCCTGATTCAGTGTCTCTCGACAAAAATGACAGTAGATCGGTATTCCTTACGGCCAGTACCCTGGTTTCCATCACCGCCTGGACTGACGACGGGTGTGGCTTTCCTGAAAAGAGGGATACATTGCCCAGCATTTCTCCCGGGCCGCTAAAGGCGAAGATGAAGTCCCGTCCCGAGGGGGAATGTTTCAAAATCTTGAGCCTGCCTTCAGCGACGACGTAGAAATGGTCTAGCCGATCACCCTCCAGGAACACGAAATCTCCTGGCTTATAGTGAAGCTCCTCGGCCAGCCGGGAGAGTTGGGCCAGTTGCCCTCTGTTCAAGTCTGAGAACGCCACCGCCTTTCCCAGAACGCCAGCTTTTTCGACGTCGCCGTGGTTGGCGTTCAAATGCGAGCTATCCTCTGGCGCGATGTGACTTTCGTTCAGACCCTTCTCAATCCCTAGGATGCGGTCTATGCTTCGGGCCAGCCGCCGCAGAGCCTCTTTGTCCACCCGTTCCTCACGGCCAAAGCTATAGACAACTTTAGCAACGGACCTCTTCGCCCTGGCATCCCACTCATTTTGGGCGAGTTGCCAATATCGCGCGACCGTCCCGTCCCGATTACGCCGAGTCACCTTCCGAATGTACATGCCGGAACTATACTTCATGTGTATCTATCTGTCAATTCGCTTCAGCTGCGTCTGAGTGTGTCTATGATGCTGCCGCCATAGCCACGCTTCTTTGATGCTTAAACAGGGGATACATCCCAAAATAGTTCAGGAGCGACTCGGACATTCGAGCATTCAAATTACTCTGGACACCTATAGCCACGTGGCCCCGGGGCTTCAGGAAGCAGCAGCCAACCGTTTTGATGAGTTCTTCGATAAGTCAAGAGACAAGACTGCCGGACTGGCCTGAGTTCCGGCGCCGGCCATGCGTTAGCAATCCGTTAGCAAAAATGAAAAAGCCCCTGCCGGTAGGGTGACCGGCAGGGGCTTTTTAGATGCAAAAAATGGCGCGCCTGGAGGGATTCGAACCCACGGCCCTCAGTTCCGAAGACTGATGCTCTGATCCGCTGAGCTACAGGCGCAGACTGGTTCCAAAACTAGAAGATTGAAGATTCCAAGATTCACATCCTCGCCCCCGAGTCTTTGAATCCCTTTCTTGCGGAGTTCCGACCCTGGGCGGTGGCTCGGGCCGGGGAATCTGCAATCTGTGAATCTTCTAATCTGCAATAGCTAAGTGGGGTGGACGGAGGGATTCGAACCCTCGTTCTCCAGGGCCACAACCTGGCGCCTTAAACCGCTCGGCTACGCCCACCATGCAAATGAAGATTGTAACATTAAGCATGGAGTGGATTCAACACGAGGGGAAGAAGAATCCAGAATCCAGAAGGCGCCACCCCCAGCGAGGACGGGCTGGGGAAGGACAAAGGAAGATGGGCATCGGGAGTCCGAGCCGCACTTTGGCTAGTAGACCTCGCCCCGGTGGAGAGCTTCAAAGAATGCCCGCGCCGGCATGACATTCAGATTGTCGAAGCTGTAGGACCGGTCTCCGCAGTAAACCGCGATCAACTTGTCCGCCTTCAGCCCTGGCAGAGCGGCGATGGAGCGGAGGGGCTTTTCATCATCCCTGTTCCATTTTTCGGACCGTTTGACCTCAATGGCGACAATATGCGGCGGCGTCTCGGACGTCCGGCGGGCCGTCTCAATTATGAAGTCTACCTCGACCCCGGAGGAGGTGCGGTAATAGGCAATAGGGCGCTGCTTATGGCTCACCTCATTGTAGACTCTCAACTCGTGGAAGACCACCGTTTCGAGCGCCGCGCCTTGCCAGGCACGGTCTACCGGGTCCCTCAACCAGCCTGCAGCGGCCCTGGCCACGCCCGGATCGAACCAGTAGAACTTGGGATGGGCAACTTCGCGCACTTTCAGACCCGCCCGCCAAGCTGGCAGGAAATGACCCAGCAAGGTATCGACGAGGATGGCAAAGTACGAGTCCACTGTGCTCCTCGATACCGCGGCTTCACGGGACACGTTTTCGCCGTTGACGACCTGGGAGTTAAGCTGGCCGGCTATGCCAAGAAATCGGACAAAGGGGGGCACCCGGCGAATCAGCCCCTCTTCCCGCACTTCTTCTTTCAGGTGGGTGTTTAGATAGGCCGACAGGATTTCAGCAGCCTGTTCCGGCTGGTCCCGGACGAAAGGGAGAGTCCCCCAGTCGGTGGCGAAAGGAAGGTCGAATTCTCTTCCCAGTTCCTGCGCGGAAAAGCCCTCCATGTTGAGGGTTAAGGCACGGCCGGCCAGCAAGTTGACGCCTCCCCGGCGCAGTTTTCGCGCCGAGGAGCCGCAGAGGGCGAACCGCCACCCGCGCGACTCAATGAGCCGGTGTACTTCGTCGAGAAGAGGTGGAATCTTCTGTATTTCATCGAGCACGACCCACTCGCCCGCGGACCGGTTTCCAACCATGGCTTCCAGCCGGTGGGGGTCCCTGAGTAACTCCAGGTACAGTGAGGCGTCGAGCAAGTCGAGGTATACGGCGCCGGGCAGCGCGTGACGCAGCCAGGTGCTCTTTCCGGTGCCCCTGGGTCCAAACAGGAAGAAGGACCGCTCCGGGAGCGGTAATAACCTGGGAATGTACGACGTTGCGGCGTGCGGCATGCGTTTCTATGTTGCTCCTGTAAGATTGTAATGTAATGTTACATCAGAGTTGTAAGATTGTACAAGGGGG
>ORJL010387085.1_pt1 | contig 19206 bp, 19 predicted proteins | sample 1779941 | NCBI WGS metagenome assembly ORJL01 (sample SAMEA104232317, study PRJEB22302) | groundwater metagenome | biome: forest; feature: aquifer; material: groundwater | place: USA | collected 2011-08-07 | depth 5.8 m | reverse complement strand
CGGCGACCGGCTTGGCGGCGGGCTTGAGGAGGCCGAAAGCTGGCGGCTTAAGTTGTTCCGCACCCGTATCAAAGACGTATTAAAAAAGCCCTTCACTGTCCGCGATTTGAAAATTGACGGACAAGATGTAATGAAAGTGCTAAATATCAAACCGGGGCCAAAGGTAGGCGAAGTTTTAAATAAATTATTTGAAGAAGTCGCAGACGAAAAGATAAAAAATGAGAGACAGTTCCTGTTGAATAAAATTGGCGATTTTTCTTGACAATTACCTGTTTGTGGATCAAAATTTACGTGGAAAATGAATAATATTATTGATCCTTATACTTTTGTAGTGTTTTTACATGTTGTCGGATCCGTTATTGGTGTTGGGACTGTTACTGTAAATGACCTTCAATTTACCAGAGCCATTGGAGACAGGGATCTGGGAGTTGCCTACCTCAAAAGCACAAAAATTTATAGCCTTTTGATTTTCTGCGCACTGGCACTACTTATTGCCAGCGGTTTTTATTTTATGTTCAGTAAACCTGTTTTGTGGAGCAGCGGAAAAATACTTACAAAAATGGCCATTGTCGGAATATTGACTATAAACGGCATATTTATGAATTTGAAACTACGCCCTAAGCTTTCCAAACTTACACCCGACGATTGGGCCGGAAAAAGCGCTAAATTGAAGAAAATTGCGTATTTTGGCGCCCCTTTCGGAACTATCGCAACAGTTTCATGGTACTTTACACTTTTTTTGGGCGCGGTCGGCAGACAGCCATGGAAACCGATGCAAATTATTGCTGTTTATGTTTTGCTACTTATAATTGGATATTTTATTGTAAGACAAATAATTAATAGACAATTTTCAAAGTAGGTTTTATTTCTTCTCTTTTTTGTAGTTTATTTGTATGTTGTGCCATACCACCAGAAGAGGCGCAGCATTGAATATCGAAGAATAAGTACCGGAAATTATTCCGATCAGTAGTGCCAGAACGAAAGTTTTAATACTTTCCCCGCCGAATAGGAAGAGCGCTATGAGGACAAATATCGCAGTCAGTGACGTATTGAGAGACCGACCGATTGTTTGTAGGAGCGAATCATTAACGACATTTTCGAATGATGACCCAGCGTGTTTGATTAAGTTTTCGCGGATCCTATCGAAGACAACAATCGTGTCGTGGACCGAAAAACCGATGACCGTTAGAAGAGCGGTGATAAAGAGCGAATCTATTTCGATGTTTAGAAAATGTCCAAGGATTGCAAAAATTCCAACGACCACAATTACATCATGAATTAGTGCGATGATTGTTGCGATCCCGAATGCCAGTGATGATGTGGGCTTGGGTATTTTTCTAAACGCCCATGTAATATAGGTGAGAATTGCAAGTATAGAAATCCCTACTGCCAAAAAAGCTTTTTTTGTAAGTTCGGTGGAAATTGTCGGTCCAACGGTTTCGAGTCTGACGTCCTCGATTTCACCGTATTTTTCACTGACTTTTGCCCTAACCTCGTTAATTTTTTCTTCGCTGGTTACTTTCGAGCGTACCAATATGGATTCTTGGGAAGTCTGAGACGTCGATGAAACCTCAAAACCATTTTCGTTTAAGTAATTCTGGAAAAGCTCCCGATTTAATGTTCCCTCTTTCGCTGATAGATCAGAGGGCAAGTCTTTTTTGTCGACGAATTTTACCTCCCAAAGAGTGCCGCCCCTAAAATCAATTCCCAATTTGAGCCCCCAAAGCGACAAGGCGATAATTCCCGGCACGAGGACGATAAGGGAAATTAAAAAGAATACTTTGCGGTATTTTATTATATTCATATTCGGCCTACCCAGAGCGTTTTCAATAAATTGCGTGTTATTGTTATTGCGCTAAACATTGACACGATAATTCCAATGGCAAGGGTGAGTGCAAAACCTTTTATGGATCCGGTGCCGAAGTTAAAAAGTATGACTGTCGTGATTAGTGAGGACACGTTGGAGTCGCGTATTGATGACCATGCCCTGTCGAAACCCGAATAAAGTGCTTCGTGTTTTGATTTCCCCCATTTTAACTCTTCTTTCATGCGTTCGAAAATAAGTATATTTGCGTCGACCGCCATACCAATTGAAAGTACAAAACCGGCAATACCGGCGAGTGTGAGTGTTACCGGAATCAGTTTGAAAATTGAGAAAACCAGGATTGTATAAATAAAAAGTGCGCTCACCGCAAAAATCCCCAGAATCCTGTAATAGGCGACCATAAAAATTGCGACGGAGGCAAGGCCGATTATGGTTGCGATTATGCTTTTGTCGATGGCGCTTTGTCCGATCGTCGGCCCAATTCTTGACTGGCTTTCTATGACGAGCGGTACGGGAAGTGCTCCGGCATTGAGCTGGATTGCCAGATTTTTTGCGCTTGTAGCATCAAAGTTGCCGCTTATTTGGGCCTTACCGTCTGTTATCACGGCTTGGATTGTAGGAGGCGGCCATGAAATCGGCGTCTCATCCAAAAACATGGCCATTGGTTCGTTTAGGTGGCTCTGGGTAATTTCTGCAAGTTTCTTTGCGCCTTCTTCATTAAATTCCAATGACACCACGTAGCCCGGATTTTGCGTATCTTGGCTAGGTTGGGCTTGTGCCCTTTCCAGGTCGCTCCCCGTTAACTGCGTGCTTTCGTAGCTGTCAATTTGTGCGGCGGCCGTTGCATCGCCCCTCGCGTTTTGTTTCATAGTCCTGAATTCCAGGTGGGCAGTTTTTCGAACGGTTTCAAGGGCTTTATCGGCATCGGAAATGCCCGGGATTTCGATTATGAGACGGTATTGCCCTTGAGTTTTTGCGGTTTGTACTGTTGCTTCTGCAACACCCAGCGAATTTACCCTGTTTTCCACAACCACTTGGGCTGCCTCGAGTGCGCTGTCACGGTCGTCTTGTGCGATGTTTTGCATATCTGCAGACATAGTTAGCTGTACTCCACCCGCAAGATCGAGCCCGAGCTTTGGTTCCAAATCGCGTGTTATGTATTTTGTTTGGATTTGGGGATGCTTTATTTCGCGGCCGAGCAGGCTAATTTTGGGCAGGTTAATGTAGGCGGCGGCTATTGTAAGCCCAATAATGAGTATGACTGCGGCTCGAGGTTTCTTGTACATGGGCAGGTAGCCTTAAAGTTTTACCATTTCTTCTTCGTCACCGATTAGCATAACACGCGGCTTGGAAAGGACTCCAAGAACAAAAGGGTCCCGCCTGGCTTTTCTAAAGTTAAATTCTTCTTCGGTCATCGGTGTAAAGTTGATTTCACGGTTACGTCTTGCCTCTTCTTCTTTGATGATTAGTGAAAGTTCCGGGAGGACAATCGTGCCGACAATGAAAAGGTCTACTTCATTTTGGGAATATGGTTTGCCCCGAACAAACGATCCGGACAACATGGCATAATTTATTTTTCCGAGCTTCGATTTATTTTTAATTATGCTGCCGCCCAAGCCTATGCTTTTATTGACCATCGAAAGAAATTCGGAGAAGAATGCGTAATCTTTCTTTACAGAATAATAGCGCCGGTTGGCACGCCATTCACTTGTGACGAATCCTGTTTTTTCGAGTCTTGCCAGCTCGCGCCTAACGGCATTTATTTCTTCGTCTACGCGTCTGACGATATCGCGGACATGATATGACTGGCCCGGATTGCCAAGAAACAGCTCAAAAATTTTTACCCTTACCTTAGAAATAAGAATATCAACAATCATTTTTATTTGGCAGGCTGGTCTGGCTCTCGGGCAGAATTTATTTTGGGCAGACCCTGTTGTTAGCGTGTGGTGCGCCAGACAACTTAGTATTCTACACTATTCGTGGCAGGAGTTGTTTGAATCCATATTTGTCCACGATTCAGCTCAACTTCTTTGCCTTTGGAATCCGTGAATTTTGTTCTAGCTGTACGGCTCGCTTTATTCCACTTACCCTTTATCACAGTACCATCCATAAAAATAAGTGCGTTGCCTGAGCCTGTTGTGGTGTAAAGCAAGTGGCTCTCCTCGTCATTTAAAAATCTCTCTTGTGCGAATTGTACAACAATGGTTTTGGCAGACAATTGTTCGGCTGGGTCTGTAATGTTGTCCATTTGGGGCGTGTCACCATGTGAGCGCCTGTACACATTGGCCTCCTTGTCGTATGTCCAAATGACTGCGTAGTCCGGAGCATTTGGCCTAAATGGGACGGTGATTTTGCCTTGGTCGCCACGTTTGTCGAGCGGAGCATCGTCTTTGAATTTCCATTGAGTGAAGTTTTCGTCCCAGCGCTTGCCGTTTTCGTTCTTTGGCCCAAAACCCCGCTCTTCGGCAGCCTCCCAAAGTTTTTTAGTTGTTGAGTGAACGTTGTGCGGGGCAAGCTTATCGGTGCCTCTCCAATATGTAGGAAATCCGAGACCAAATTGGTCCATATCTTTTATGCCGTAATCCCTGATTTGACCAAGAGCGTTGGCAGGGCCGGGTCTATTTGCGCCACCCACATGGGCATAGGCGGCATCGTATTCCGATAGCCAATCTATATAGTATGTACGGGCGCTTCTTACCGGCGCAATGTCACCTGCGTCCTGGCATAGGTAGAGTGCCAAAAATCGGGTAATTCCACTTTCTGCTATTGCTTCGTAAACAACATCTGCACGGGAGATCCCCAGGGTTGGTCTTGCATCAACATGATTTTCGACCATGACTCCGAGCGGTCTTCTTCCTTCCCAAAGATCTTTTCTCGTTTTGGTATACATTGCTCCGTTTAGCGGACAGGATTGATCTTTTACCCCTTCTTCATGGTTTGAAGTGACATCTGTTAGGCTCCCAAATGGGGTGTTAACACTTATTGTTGCCGTCTTTAGAAAAAGACTAAAGACGAAAAACGATACCCCAGTCGAGACAGCATAGAGAGCCACGCTTCCTATTATTATTCTTGATTTGCCTGAGGGCAGAAAGTTCATTAAATTTTATTTTACCCTAAATTTCTATTATTTTCTTCTAAGTGCTTTTTCAAGTGCTTCTTTCTCCTCTTTTGTAAGCGAATGCGATGTACTTTTGCCGCTTTTGATCTCTTTGGCATAGATACGGGTTCCGCTTCTGGAATGCAGTGATGAAATGATAAATCCGCTACCTTCCCCATCTAGTATAGCAATTGCAAAGCTTTGGTCTCCACCGGATTCTTCAAAGGGGTTAAAACGAAGAATTCCGACTTTTTGCATAAATCCCATTGACCTCTTTTGAAATTCGATAAGATTTTGTGAAATTTGGGAAATACCCGATGTATTTGTTTCATATTTTTCGATGAGTTTTGCTATGATCTGTTCCAGATTCCTGTTATTTGTGCCTTGCGTTAATTTTTTATATCTTTGGCCGGCACGAAAAATGTAAACACTTAGGGCAAAGTTCCAAATTGCGATTGTTGTGAGCAAAATAATGTATATATTTGGCTCGAAGTCGTTCATGTTTGGACAATATAATTACCCCAATCTTTTACCATGGCTTTTTTACTAAGTCAACGAGTTGACTTAGGGCTTGTGCTATTATACTAGTGCATGGATGCCGTTTAAGACGAAAAGCAGAAAAATAGCCGCTAGAGGACACCGCATTAGCTTAAGTGAAAGCGGCTCTGTGACTTATGCTTCTGGTGACAGCCGAGATAAGAGTGACGGTTCAGATTCCCGAAAGAGCAAGGGTGAAATCTCTAGAGTAGGCGCCCTTGAGGGCGTTGAAGTTAAAAGTGAAATTATAAAAATAGTTTTGCTTGCCAGTGCAATTATAGGGCTTCAAATAGCCTTGAAACTCTCGAAAATACCGATTTTCAACTAAGCCCATAAATTTCCAAGGGAAACCAGCTTTGACTAGCCTCGCTTGACTTTGATTTTTTGCTTGTGCTATGGTTGAAGCTAGTTGAAGCTAATTAGCCTCAAAATAGGGATAGGCTTCAGTCTATATTTTCTGTCCAAAGGAGGTGATGTTAAATGGCAACAATGTATTGTGTAAAGTGTAGAGAAAAGAGAGATGACCCAAACGCTCAGAAGGTTACTATGAAAAATGGTAAGCCAGCTCTTAAGGGTAAATGCCCAGTTTGTGGCACATCTATGTTTAAGATTGGTGGCTAGTTTTTAGCCAAACGGAAAAACCCCCAAGACGAATTTTCTTTTCCTGTCAGTTGGGGTTTTTTCTGGTTTAAAAATAGAGTTATTGGCCGGAAAGTGACATTATGATAATACTTTGCACTACGTAGAGGGTTTTGGTGATAGTTTCCGGTAGCGAATTTACTTTGTCGAAGTAATCTTTTATATTTTCCCCAAAATTATCTTTCTCAAATTCCCATGTTATTTTGGTTACTTTGTCATTTGCGCTATTTCTTTCGATTACAGCGGACTTGGAACCTGTTTTGCCATTTACTAAATGTGTAATCTTTTCCTCGGAATATGCGGCTTTTAGTACTTCCTCGTCCGCTACAACCGAAGGCAAAATTTTATCAAAAATGCTTACATCTCCTCCAACAGTATTTTCGAGAATAACAAAAATGGAATTTTCTTCCTTGGAAAAGCCCGTTGTCTGCAAAACGTTAACCGTTGCGACCTCTTTTTGGGGTGTTTCCATTTCCCATGAATACCTAAGCGAATTGAAACTGGTGTTTGATGGCGGTACGGCGTTTGGAACTCTGATTATGGTAACTAATTTGTCGCGCTGGATTTTTATAATTTCGTCGGTATTTTTTTTAATAAATGTGAAACTTGTGATAATGGCGATGACAACGAGTGCGAGAATTGTTGTGCAGATGGCAATTATTCCTATGATGACTTTTTTATTCATCAGTTAATTGTATCAATAATCCGCTTGCGGCCTGTACTGCAGTGCTTCGGCGACGTGGTTTTGTTTTATTTTCGCGGATCCTTCCAAGTCTGCTATCGTTCTTGCAATTTTAACAACCTTATGGAACGAGCGTGCGGATAAATTGAGTTTTGTAATTGCCTGCTTGAGAAGTAGGATAGACGGCGGATCAAGGGCCGCGAATTGTTTCATTAATTTTGGACTCATTTCGCTATTCGACTTAATATTTTTCCCCTTAAACCTTTTTTCCTGAATATCGCGGGCTTTTTGGGTACGGGACCGGATAACTTTGGAGCTTTCTGAGTGGGTTTCGTGAGTCAGCTTTTCGACCTTGACGGCAGGCACTGTGATGTGGATGTCGATTCTGTCCAAGATTGGCCCGGAAATTCTCTTTTGGTAACGCGTGATGGCCGCAGGTGAGCAAACGCAAGACCTACTTTCGTCTCCCAAATAACCACAGGGGCAGGGGTTTGCCGCGGCAACAAGAGTAAAGCGTGAAGGAAATAGTACACGGCCGGCAGCCCGGGAAATTGTGACATGGCCGTCTTCCATGGGCTGGCGGAGTGCCTCTAGGACTTGTCTGGGAAACTCCGGAAATTCGTCTAAAAATAGAACGCCACGGTGGGCAAGAGATATTTCCCCCGGCCTGGGAATGTTGCCACCACCTATTAGGCCGATATGGCTTGTTGTGTGGTGCGGGCTCCTAAAGGGACGCAGGGTAAAAATCGGGTTCTCGCGGCTCAGCAAATTGGCAACGGAATATATTTTTGTGACTTCCAAACTTTCCTCGAAGGTTAATTTTGGAAGGATTGTCGCAAATGACCTTGCCATCAAAGTTTTACCCGCACCCGGCGGGCCCTTCATGAGGATGTTGTGGGCACCCGCCGCGGCAATTTCGAGGGCGCGCTTGGCACTTTCCTGGCCCCGTATATTTTCGAAGTCATAGTCGGAAATTTCCTGGGATTTAAAATTTTGTTTTATTGTTTTTGCGGGAATAATTCTTTCGGATTCGATTTTTGGGTCACCGCTTGGCGAAAAATGCACAAAAAGTTGTTTGAGGCTTGTTATGGGAAAAACACTAATTTTATTAATAATGGCCGCCTCTTCTAAATTATCTTGTGGAATATAAATATTTGCAAATAATGAATCCCGTGCCATTATCGCCGCTGGCAAAACTCCCCAAATTCTGCGCAACGATCCATCGAGTGATAATTCACCTAAGAAAATACTATCTTTTATGGTGGGTTCTTCTTTTAATTGTTCGGATGCGATTAAAATTCCGAGCGCAATTGGTAAATCGTAAGCCGGCCCCTCCTTTGGTAAGTCGGCAGGTGCAAGGTTAACGGTGATTTTTTTGGCAGGAAAATCGGCGCCACTGTTTTTGAGGGCAGCCCTTACCCTTTCCTTCGATTCTTCTACTGCTTTGTCTGGAAGACCGACAATTGTAAAAGAAGGGAGACCTTGCGCGGCAACATCTACTTCAACTGTAATCGGCACAGCGTCCAGACCTACAACCGCTGCTGATGTTACTTTGGCTAGCATTTCGTTTGAAATTTTATCATAACATTAAACTGCTTAAGAAATAGTTTCGTTTTATCTCTTGCGAATCTAACAACCCTTATTAATAAAATTAGGGGGTAGACGACAAGGTTAATTTTTGGCATCAATACAGGAGCAGTTTCTATTTTTCGAATGATCCTGTCGAAAGATATTTTTTGTTTCTTAATACCTTCTTCGGTCAACATATAATCAGCATCTCTACAATTAAAATATTTTCGCTTGTCTCCAATTAATTTCTTGTTCTGTTGAGCTTCTGGACCAAACCAAACTTTGGCAAAACCTCCAGCATGAGAATAGTTGTGTGTTTGGTGTATTGCCCACACAGTTCGAGTAGCATCTATAACTGGAATTCTTAATTGCTTTGCTCTGAAAATTAACCATGCATCCCAATATGTCCTACCAATAATAAGATCTGGTATTTTAAACCTGATTCTTGGCGTGAATACAAAATAGTCAGTAGGACCGTGACTTCTTTGCCTACCTTTGTTAGAAACTTTTGCTTTCAAGCGTTCCGACCAATTATCTGAAAAATCTAGTTTTGTTTTGATATTAAAATCCCAACGGCTCCCCGTTAAGAAAAACGTGGGTAGCTTAATCTGCCGAATAGCTTCTATGAAATCGCTCGTCAGGATAATATCACAATTAACGTAGGCAAGTTTATTAAATTTGGCTATCTCGTAAGCTTTTTTGAAAATATCAGGTAGAAGTGGTGTTCCAAAGTCATTGGATGCGACATTTGGTATATGTTGTGCATGATACTTCCTAGCGATTTTGGCAACACCTTCTTCATCACCTAAAAGAATAATCTGGCACTTTGGCCGAAGCTGGCACCAACTAGCAATTGCATTTTCCTGAATAACAGCAAAATGGCCTTTAAAAGCCTTTGGAGTTGTAAAAATCGTAAACATCGTGATAGCTATTATAAAAGGTAATAACTTAAAAAAATACCTAGTTTAAAAATTAATAAGGGGATGCACTATTTATTTGTTTGGGAATATTTACTAAATTCTTCATTATTAACCCTTTTTGAAATCCCTTCCCTTTTTTTAGATGTGGTCTCGGCAAACTCGTTCCTTTCTGTTAAAACCGCTTCTAGTTTCCTAGCCACTTGTTGCCGGTCTTTATTTGCAAAATACCATTCGATTGTTCTTTCGAGCCCCTCGGAAAATTTAACTTTTGGTTCCCAACCAAGAAGCTCTTTTGCCCGTCCATTATTTGCTACCCGGTTCGCAGGGCCAGTTGGCATTTCAGGATGCAACTCAATCTTGGCGCTGTAACCAACATATTCAAAAATCATCTTGGCAGCTTCTAAAACGGTAATCCTTTCCTCTGAACCTAGATTGACACTTGTACCATCATCAATTTTCTCGGCTGCAAGAATAAAACCAGAAACAATATCGTCAACATAAGTCCAATTTCTTACCTGCCTGCCATTCCCCCAAATAATGAATGGGTCTTGTTTGATAAAAGCCCTGGCAATCATTGCCGTGATTGCATGGTCTTCTTTACTGCGCGGACCATAGACTGTAAAGAATCTACAGGAAGCAGATTTTATACCAAACTCTTCACTATAGGCACTTAGGGTCATTTCAGCCATCAGTTTCGCCCAGCCGTACATATTGTCAGCATCATAAGGTGGTCCAACTTGATTTTCTTCAAGATATAGTTTTTGCTTTGGGTTGATTTGCAGGTAATTTGGATAAACGCAGCCCGAAGAAGCGAAAACAATTTTCCCAACACCGGCCCTGTAAGCTTGCCAAAAAAGATTACCGTCAAGAAGAAGGTTGGTAGCCGGTCCTGCCTGGTGAAGGTCGACATAGCCACGTCCCCCGTGGTCACCGGCCAAATGAAAAATCAAATTAACGCCACTTACTGCCTTTTTTGCAATTCCAGTTTCCCTGAGATCTCCCTTTATAAACTCAACGCTTTTATTAGTAATGTGATGGTCAATATTTTTTAGATTCCCCGACGAAAGATCATCAACAACTCTTACATTGATATTTTTGGATATAAGAGTATCAACTAGGTGAGATCCTATAAAAGAAGCGCCCCCTGTGACCAATATTTTTTTATTGCGCCAAAATCTACTGTTCATCTGTCTATTTTGAAACTTTCTAAGCCAATAGCCCGATACTGGGCTACATTTTCGTATTTTAGTGGATTTAATATTCTCCAGCAATCCAGTAAAACAGGTTTTTTGTGACGCAAATCATTTGGGTCCAGTTTTTTAAACTCCCTCCAAGGAGTCGTAATTATTATAACGTCAGCTTTTGCTATGCACTCTTGTATTGATTTGGCAAAAAAAACTTTTTTTGACATCAAGTCCTGGGATCTGACCATAGCTTTAGGGTCCCAAACAAAAACATTTGCTTTTTTTTGTGACAACAGGTTAGCAATTTTAACCCCAGCCGATTCGTCAGCAACATCTGTATCCGGCTTATAAGCCAGTCCTAATATCGCTATCTTACAATTTTTATTTGATGCAAACTTTTCAATTTTTTTAACCACTTGTTCAATCATATTCTCATTAACCAAATCCGTAGCCTTAGCCAGTGGAGCCCTTGCACCCATCTGTTTAGCAAAGCTGGAAAAGGCACGATTATCTCGAGGGAAACACGGGCCACCATATGGAAGTGCACCTTTAAGATACTTCTTGCCAATTCGTGAGTCTATTCCCAGAGCATTCGTCACGTCATCAACATTTCCTCCAGGAACTCTTTCGCATATTTGAGCGAGAGTATTGGCAAACGAAATTTTCGTGGTGATGTAAGAATTCAGGGCGATTTTAGCGATCTCGGCATTGACAAAGTTCATCCTGATAATTGGTGGTTCGTTCACGCAAAATTTGCGATAAAAAGTCTCGAGTATCTTGCCAGAATTTTTGTCTGACTCTCCGATGAGCACAAAATCCGGGCTCAAAAGGTTGTCAATAACAGACCCTAGAGCAATAAATTCCGGATTGTAACAAATACCAAAATCTCTGTTGAGTTTTTTGCCTGATGCATTTTCCAGCGCCGGAATAATTTCATCGTCCATTGATTTGGGCATAATTGTGGAGGTTACAACTATCAGATGACACTTATCTTTTTTTGCCAGAACTTTTCCGATTTTGCTAATTGCGCTTACTACATATACATTAGAAAACGCACCATTTTTAGTACTTGGCGTTGGCACAATAATGAATGTAATGTCGGAATTATTTACTGCTTCACTGTAATCTGAAGTTGCTTTGATCTTTCGGCGATTTTTGGCAACCAATTGCTCTAGACCTGGTTCATCAACCGGTGCTTTACCTTGATTTATAAGCTTTACAAACTGGTTCTTAACATCAATCCCAATAACATTAAACCCACGGGCAGCACAGGTGGCCAAAAAAGGGCCACCTAATTTACCAAGACCTACAACTGAAATTGTTTGCATAGCTATTTTAAAATTTATTTCTTGCGGCAATTGGCATACGCCATCCAGACCCAAAAGCACGGCTCGTAACTTTAAGAGTCGGTGGTGATTGTCGCCTTTTAAATTCAGCGCTAGTTACCATAGACAAAACTTTTGTGACTAGGTCCTTATCAAATCCTTTTGAAACTATCTGTTTTGGTCCCTCGTGTTTTTCTATGAGTAGAGAAAGAATTTTATCAAGAACATCATAAGGCGGCAAGCTGTCTTGATCTTTTTGATTTGGTCTGAGCTCGGCAGATGGTGCTTTCTCAATGATGTTTTTTGGGATAATTTCGCCTTCACGATTAATCCATTTTGCTAATTTGTAAACCTGGGTTTTTGAAAGATCACCAATTGGAGCAAGACCTCCTGCCAGATCTCCATAAAGGGTTGTATAACCAACAGTGAGTTCTGATTTATTACCGGTTGAAAGAACTAAGGCGCCATACTTATTGGAAAGTGCCATTAAAAGATTGCCCCTAATTCGTGCTTGAATATTTTCTTCGGTAATATCTTTCTTGAGCCCATCAAACACATTCTTGAGGATTTTGTCATAATTTTTCATGAGACTGACGATTTCGACAGTCACAGTTTTGATGCCGAGGTTTTTAGCCAATCTTTGAGCATCAGTCATGCTTTGAGCAGAAGTGTACGGTGAAGGCATCAAAACTCCGAGAACGTTCTTTGCACCAAGAGAATGTCTGGCGACAGCGGCCACAATTGCCGAATCGATTCCGCCAGAGATTCCAATTAAGACTTTCTTAAATCCACATTTTTTAAGATAATCACGAATACCAAGGAGAATCGCTTGAAAAATAAGTCCCTCTTTATTTTCTGGATAATCATTTATTACGTTGGTTTTTGAATCAAGATCAATAACGAGCAAATCTTCCTCAAAGGCTTTTGCCCTTGCTAGTAGTTTTCCTTGGCCGTTAAACACCAGACTTGCTCCATCAAATATTAAATCATCGTTGCCCCCGACCTGATTTACATAAACAATAGGTATTCGATATTTTTTAGCAGATTGCGAAATCATTGATTCTCTTAACTTTTGTTTCTCGACAGTAAATGGCGACGCTGAGAGATTAATTATGAGCTTGGCCTGTTCTTTGGCAAGTTTTTCAATTGGATCAAAATTGTAACGGGGCCTTTGCCAAAAATCGCGATCATTCCAAAGGTCTTCGCAGATGGACACACCGATTTTACTACCCTTAAGAGTTAGTATTTGGAGCTTATCATTTGGTTCAAAGTACCGATCTTCATCAAAAACATCATAAGTGGGCAGAAGGGATTTAGAGAAAATTTTTTCGATTCTCCCTTCAGTTATTAGACAAGCTGCATTTAGAAGCGGTCTACCCTTCTCGTTTTTATTGATTACCGCCGTTCCTACTAAAATAGGGGGAAATAATTTAGTGTCTTTAGCAATTCTTTCAAGAACCAACCAAGATCTTTTTATAAATTCTGGATTTAGTAGTAAATCTCTTGGAGAATAACCCAAAAGGGCAAGTTCTGATGTAACGATTAAATCCGATTTCAGTTTGCTCGCCTTTTCGACAAAACTTTCGATTTTGTCAGCATTTCCATCTAAATCACCGACTAATGGATTAATTTGAATTAAAGTTATTTTCATTTATACTTCTTGGTTATAGATAGCAGGATTTCATAAAGGTTTTGCTGTGATTAGCAAATGCCAGCCTAAACTGGTTTCCAGGAAGCGAAATATTGGTTTGGGTAAAAACCTAAAGTACCAGACTTTTTGATACTGATATTTGATGTATTTTGAAATATCGTACGGAAAAATGTGATCGATGGATATGCTTTCTATCTTAAAGCCTCTGAGTAATTGCTTGGCCTGATTTCTTGAGTAAATATAGGTAACGGGGGAACTCGTGGCAGCCTCTGAATGCATGGCGATTAGTTCGTCTAGTTTCCAAAAAGCGCCTTTGCCAAATTTTATTAAAATCCACAGAACTTTCCACGCATAACGGTGATACATCATTATTTTGATGAGAGTATTATTATGGATATATTTTTTAATTTCCTTGATGACTTTATCTGGGTTAGGTGTGTGGTGTATGACCCCAAAGGAATATATTAAGTCATATGGTTCGACGGGTACTACTTTTGATAGTTCTTCGGCGTTAGCTAAGTAAAATTTGATCTTTTTTTCAAGTCCATAAACTTTTGCTCGTTTTTTTGCAATATCTAGAGATTTTTTGGAAAGTTCTACGGCGGTGACTTGCGCACCTGCCCTTGCAAAATTAACGGTATCGGTGCCAATACCACAACCAATTTCCAAAACTTTTTTACCCTTCCATTTTGAAAATTGGGCAAATTTAGGAATATGAGGCTCTATAAAATATTTTCGTTTTTCTACCTCATCAAAATATCTTTTCGTGCCGACCTTCGCAGTAGAATGACGAATATTGCACGGACGGTAGTCCCAATAACGCTGAACATTTTTAATCGATGTTTTGTTAAAATACGTCATAGTAAAGACTTTAATGATTTTATGACTCTAAGCGTTGCAAAATAGACAAACATTCTAAAGGTTTGTCTAATGCTGATATATGTACCAATAGTTGGATATCGAATAAAACTTTTTAACATAAAATAAACACCATTTTTTGGGTCTTTCATATCAAAGGCTACATGTGACGCCCAAAGATCAAGGCTTGCGTAAGCACGCCTTCTTAATTTTTTAATTTTCACCGGAGTTTTTGACGAATTAAATAATCTATCCATTGCTTCTTTTTTAGCAGCAACGAATCTTTTTGTCATTCTTGGTTTTTTACTATCTAATTGCGGACTTTTATAAATACGATATTTTGTTATTACTCCAAAAACATGTTTCATCGGAAACTTTTGAATCAACCGTGTCCACATTTCATAATCTGGGCACGTGTCCAGGGTTGCATCTGCCCAAAAACCTACTTTTTCTAAAGCAGATCTTCTAATGAACGCTGCTTGTGCTGGCGGGACTAACTCTACACACAAAAGTTTTTCAAAATCATAATCATGTGTTTTATTAATATCGATTATTTCACCACTTTCGTTGACTGTGTATGTATCTCCATAAATTACTCCAGCCTCTGGATATTTTTTTATTTGTTCGACCCCCCATGTACAGGCATATGGCATTAACATATCATCTGCATTAAGGACTAAAATGATGTCTCCTTGGCTCTTTTGAATTGCTTTATTCAATCCATCAGATTGTCCATTGTCTGGTTCAGAAAATATTTTTAATCTATGTGCGTATTGAAGTTTTTGATATTTTTTTAAAATATTATTAGTATTATCCTTAGACGCTCCGTCCTGAATAATATGCTCAATGTAAGGATAATCTTGATTTAAAATACTTTGGATGCAATCCTCTATATATTGTCCGCTATTGTAGGACGTTGTTACTATCGACACGAGTGGCAATTCTCCATAACCTTTTTTATGTACTGCTTGTTTCCAATAGGAAATATAATTATCTAATTTTTCTTCGGAAGGTTTAACAAGTAAAGATTTTGTAAGATATTTTACTGCGTCAAATGTAGCACCAGAATCAATTTGCATGGATGCCGCCCAAAAATAAAGTCCGGTGTATGCACGCTTTCTGAGATTTCTTATATATTGAGGTGTTTTGGGGTTTTTAAAAAGTAAATCCATAATTAGTTTTTTTTGGGTTATAAAATCTTCTATTAGGTTAACTGATCGTGTATCAGATTCTTTGTGCCATCGGAAATTTGTAGTAATTCCACTTATATATTTGATCGGATATTTAAGACCAATCCTTAACCATAGATCATAATCTCCACAATTTTGTATCGTTTCGTCAAAGTAAAATCCTACTTTTTTAAACATAGTCCGGCGAATAAAAGTGGCTTGCGCCGGAATAACAAATTCTGAACAGATTAACTTAATAAGATTAAATTGCTTGGAATATTCTACCTTGATAGTCCGGTCATTATTATCAATGATCCTGACATCTCCATAAATTGCTGCAACGTCTGGATATTTAGCTAAATTTTCGACCGCCCACGAACATGCGTTTGTTTCTAATAAATCATCAGCACCCAAAACCAAAATAATATCGCCTTTTGACTTTAAAAAAGCCTTATTAGCAGCATAAGCCGGTCCCTTATCTGGCTCAATGAAGATTTTAATTCTTTTTGTATATCGAGGATTTTGATATTTTTTCAAAATTCTTTTCGTCTGATCTGTCGAACCACCATCTTGGATGATATGTTCAATATTTGAATAGTCTTGAGCAAGAATGCTTTTGATACATTTTTCGATGTATCGGCCGCTATTGTAAGATGCGGTTACAATCGAGACCAATGGTTTTGCTTCACTATTCATAATTTAGACATGTTTTAGATAAAAATTAATGACAGGATCAGCTTTACCAATTTTTTGAATTTTTCCACCATCAATAAAAATAACCTTGCTTGAGAATTTTCTGATAATATCAAGATTGTGGCTAATTAATATAAATGTTTTTTTAGAATCTAGTAATTGTTCAATTTTAGAAAGACATTTTTTTTGGAATTCAATATCACCAACAGCTAATACTTCATCCACCAAGAGAATATCCCATTCAAGGTGAACTGCAACGGAAAATGCAAGTCTTACGTACATTCCAGAAGAATAATATTTAACTGGAGTATCCAGGAATTTTTTTACCCCAGAAAATCTGACTATTTCCTCAAATCTTTGCTTTATTTCGTAAAGTTCCATTCCCAGTATAGTTCCGTACAAATAAATATTTTCCCTGCCGGTAAAATCAGGATGAAATCCCGTTCCTACCTCCAAAAGAGCAGCAACTTTACCGGTTATTACAAAATTTCCTAATGACGGAGACGTCACACCTGAGATTATTTTTAAGAGAGTGGACTTTCCAGAACCATTAGGGCCTATAATGCCTAGTCTCTCCCCTTTTTTAATGGACAGGTTGATGTTTTTAATTGCCCAAAATTCTTTAAGTTTCTGCCTGAATAAGAATAAAGGTAACGCATCACCTAGCTTCTTAGGTTGACCTATTTTGTATTTTTTCCAAAGGTTATTTATGACAATGACGTTTTCCATCTGATTAGATAATGTCAGAGAAACCCTTCTCTAATTTTTTAAACAATAAATAACTAATGATGACGAAAATAAAGGTAATTGTGATTGAAAGTAGCATAGAAATTTTCTCCGGTGGGGCTCCTGCAAGCACCGCACTGCGCAAACCCTCCAAAATACCAGTCATGGGGTTTAATTTAGCGTACAGTTGATACTGTTGCGGTATAGACTCGAGTGGATATATAACTGGGGTGAGGAAAAGCCAAGCCATTAAAAGTATCGGTACAATTGCAGTAATGTCTCTAAAATAAACGTTAATCGAAGCGAGGAACATGCCAACAGCTAAAGCCATAATCATTTCAATTATCAGAATGGGGATTACCCATAAAATATGGGCTGAAAGGCTTATGTGATAAAAGGCAAGAATGGTAATAAGCACAATAAATGAAGCAATAAGATCCGGGATCCTACCCAATATGGAAGACAAGATCAAGATCTCTTTTGGGAAGGCAACTTTTGTCACTAAATTGGAATTACCAGTAATTGATAAAGTAGCGCTCGATACAGATTGAGAAAAAAAATTCCAAAAAATAAAACCGGAAAAAACTAAAGGTAAATATGGAACGTTTCCTGTTGGAATCTTGAATAAGGCGCCAAAGACGAGCCAAAATACCAAAGCTTGAAATGTGGGTGTTAACATTGCCCAAGCAAAACCGAAAAGTGCTTGTTTATAACGACTTTTTACGTCTCGCCAGACTAACAATAGGAGTAAATACCTAAAACGCCAAATCTTGCTTGCCATTAACAGCTTCATAAATCTGTCAAGAGTATATCAAAATCGAGAGTAGTGTTGGGATCAACAAACGTCAGTCACATATTTAATATCTAAGCCAAGCTTACAGTAAACTCGAAGGGAATTGCCGTTGGTAAGCTCACCCTACCTTTGTAAGGGAAGGAAGACCTTGTGCGGCAATATCAACTTCCACTGTGATCGGGACAGCATCCAGGCCAACAACGGCCGCGGAGGTAATTTTAGAAAGCATGTGTTCAGTTTAATTTATTTGTAGAAAATAGCAAGTTTGTTAAAATTGTCCTGTTATGAAAAGACTTTACCCGATTTTACTCCTGATGATCATTGGAGCGAGTTCCTTTGTGGTATATGACAGGCGCGCCTCTTATGCCTCGATATACACAGCGCTTGATCCATGTAAAAATCCACTAAGTTATAGGGTTGATGCAGTTGACAGGAGATTCGAATTGACTCGCGATGAAGTTGTCAAATATTCTAAAGAGGCCGCAGATGTCTGGAATGATTCGGTGGGCCGCAGTTTATTTGTATATGATGAGGCGGGTACAGTTTCCATAAACATGGTTTTTGATTCCAGGCAACAGGCAAGCAGTAATATCACCAAACTTGATAAAAACATTGATACGGAAAAAGGTAAGCTAGATCAATTGATTCGTGAACACAGCACAATGGTGGCCGATTTTAAGAATAGGCTCGAGGCACATAATGCTACGGTTAACTCCTGGAATAGTCGGGGCGGTGCACCGATTGAAGAATATGAAAAGCTGGTCGAGGAGCAAAAACAACTGGAAATTGAGGCAGAAAATTTGAACGAAGAAGCAAAGAGATTAAATCTGGCGACAGAAGACTATAATTTACAGGTTGGCGATCTTAATCGGGCGATAGCTGATTTTAACGAAGATTTGGGAAGAAAACCGGAAGAGGGATTGTATATAGGCCCGGAGAACAGCATCGAAATCTATTTCAATATTAACCGCGACGAACTTATCCATACAATAGCGCATGAGTTTGGCCACGCAAAGGGAGTTGACCACAATAATGACCCCAAATCGATCATGTTCCCGTTTTCGACGACCGTTATAGCGCTTTCTCCACAAGATTTGGCGGGAGTTTTGGAGGTTTGCCGCAAGAGAACTATTGTTGAGGTTGTACGGGCAAGGTTAAACCTTTGATCTCCTGAACCCGGCCTCTTGCGCCTCATTTTCCGTACAAAAGTATCTTTCGCCTTTTGCTTCGTCGATTGCAGTCCTGGACCAATATTTTTGGCCTGGAGTATGATAGATTTTTTCACCGCTTGATGAAATATTGCCCTTTATATTGCAGCCTTCCACTGACTTTTCTATGTTGCTATCTGTTGCACCGGCGCCACAACCTCCCCATAAACCTCGGTTTGCCAACTGTGCCTCCTGCTGGGCCTCGTTTAGCCGGTTTTGATATTTTATATCCGGCGGATAACTGGATGATTGGGCGTATCCTTCGAGAACCAATAAATCATTCACTCGAGCCTCGTTAGTGTAAACATATCGCAGGAGCCGCCCGTATTT
>ORJL010690066.1_pt1 | contig 19217 bp, 12 predicted proteins | sample 1779941 | NCBI WGS metagenome assembly ORJL01 (sample SAMEA104232317, study PRJEB22302) | groundwater metagenome | biome: forest; feature: aquifer; material: groundwater | place: USA | collected 2011-08-07 | depth 5.8 m | reverse complement strand
GAGGTGGCACACTGGCAGCATCCGGCATGGTGGATCGCGCGGCTGCGCCAGGACCATCCGGCGCACTGGCGGGAAATCCTCGCCGCCGGCAACACGCACCCGCCGATGTGCCTGCGCGTCAACCGGCGCCGCGTGCCGCCACCGGGTTTCGCGGGCGACCCCGCCGCCATCGACGACCACACGCCGGCGAAACTCTTTCTCGCCCAGCTCGATGCCGCCGGCATCGCGGCGCGCGCGCTCGACGAGGTCGCCGTGCTGCTCGAGCGGCCGCTGCCGGTGGACCGCATCAGCGGCTTCGCCGCGGGCCTGTGTTCGGTGCAGGACTGGGGGGCGCAGGCGGCGGCGGGGCTGCTCGACGCCCGCGACGGCATGCGCGTACTCGATGCCTGCGCCGCGCCGGGCGGCAAGACGGCGCACCTGCTGGAAAGCGCCGAGCTCGAGCTCACCGCGCTCGACGCCGACATCGCGCGCGTCGCCCGCATCAGCGACAACCTGCAGCGCCTGGGCCTGACGGCGACGGTGAAGGTGGCCGACGCGCGCGCCGTCGACGCCTGGTGGGACGGCGGCCACTTCGACCGCATCCTGGCCGACGTGCCTTGCTCCGCCTCCGGCGTGGTGCGACGCCATCCCGACGCGAAATGGCTGCGTCGCGAATCCGACATCGCCGGCTTCGCCGGGACCCAGCGCGAGATCATCGATGCCTTGTGGCCAACTCTGGCCCCCGGTGGCAAAATGCTTTATGCAAGCTGCTCGGTGTTTGGGGAGGAGAACGCCCGTCAGGTGGAAGCCTTTCTCGGCCGCCATGCCGATGCCAGGCAACTGCCGACCGGACGCACGCCCGGCGGCGATGCACAACAGCACCATTTACCGAATGCCGAACATGACGGCTTTTACTACGCGCTGCTGCAAAAGGATTGAAGTCGGGCTGGCGCATCTGCTGCCGGCCCTGCTGCTGTTCCTCGCGGCGGCGGTCCATGCTGCCGGCATCGAACCGAAGCAGGCCGCGCTGACCCCAGGCGAGGACGGCCACACGCTTTCGGCCGAGTTCGCAGTGGACATCGGCACCCGGCTGGAAGATGCCGTGGCGCGGGGCGTGCCGCTCTATTTCAACCTCGAGTTCGTGCTCGAACGCCACCGCAAGTACTGGGTCAACGAACACATCGTGACGCGCAGCCTGGGCTATCGCCTGGCCTACAGCAGCCTGACGCGCCAGTACCGGCTGACCACCGGCAACCTGCATCAGAATTTCGGCAGTCTGGCCGAGGCGATGCGGGTGGTCGGTCGCATCGCGGCGCTGCCTGTGGTGGACAAGGACGCGATCAAGGCCGGGGAATCCTACGAAGCGGCGGTGCGCCTGTCGCTCGATCGCAGCCAGTTGCCCAAGCCTTTCCAGGTCGACGCCATCACCGACAAGGGCCTGCAGGTGGAAACCCGGGTCCTGCGCTGGCAGTTCACGGCGCCGGGGATGGCGCAGTGAGGGTGGCGCTCGCGGTGATCGCCGCGCTGGGCGCGATCCTGCTGTTCCTGCTCGCCTCGGCCTCGGCCAATACCGCGCTGTTCGCCCAGAACTATTCATGGTTGCTGGCGATCAACGGCGTCGCCGCCGTGGCGCTGCTGGTGCTGGTCGGGCTGCAATTGCGCCGCCTGCGCCGCGATTATCGCGGCGGCGTGTTCGGCTCGCGCCTGAAGTCGCGCCTGCTGCTGATGCTGTCGCTGATGGCGGTGCTGCCCGGCGCCCTGGTGTACGCGGTCTCGATGCAGTTCGCGGTGAAGAGCATCGATTCCTGGTTCGACGTGCGAGTCGACACCGCGCTCGAAGGCGGACTCAGCCTCGGCCGCAGTGTGCTCGACACCCTGCAGGCTGACCTGCTGAGCAAGGCACGCGGCATCGCCCTCGATCTGGGCGACGCCGACGCGGCCAGTCCCGGCCGCCTCAACCGTCTGCGCGAGCAGGCCGGAGCGCAAAGCGCGACGTTGATGACGCTTTCCGGCCAGGTACTGGCCAGCAGTTCGGGAGAACTCGGCAAGTTGCTGCCCTCGATTCCCGCGCCCAGCCAATTGCGCCTGGCGCGCAGCGGCCGCGGTATCGCCCTGACCGGCGACGCCGAGGGCGGCGGCCTCATGGTGCGCGCGCTGGTGCCGGTGTCCGCCAGCGGCCTCAACGTCGATCCGCGCATCCTGCAACTGACGCTGATGGTGCCGGACTCGATCGTCAGGAGCGCGGAAAGCGTCGAGGCCGCGCATCGCGACTACCAGGAATTGCAACTCGGCCGCGGCGGCCTCAAGCGCATCTACACCCTGACCCTGACCCTGGCGCTGCTGCTGGCGCTGTTCGCCGCGATCGCGCTGGCCTTCTTCCTCGCCGAGCGCCTGGCGCGGCCGCTGCTGATCCTGGCCGAAGGCACCCGCGCCGTCGCCGCCGGCGACTTCACGCCGCGCGCCACGGTGGAAGCCTCGGACGAACTCGGCGTGCTCACGCATTCCTTCAACAGCATGACGCACCAGTTGAGCGACGCGCGCGCCCAGGCCGACCATCATCGCGCCGAAACCGAGGCGGCGCAGGCCTATCTCGAATCCGTGCTGGCCAACCTGTCGGCGGGGGTACTGGCCTTCGACCTGCGCTTCCGCCTGCGCGCAGCCAATCGCGGCGCGCTGGCCATCCTCGGCGACGACCTGAACGGCTTCGAGCAGACCCGGCTGCAGGACTGGCCGCGCCACGAGACACTCGCCGGCGCGATCATGGAGGGCTTCGCCCGGCGCGGCGGCGAATGGCAGGAACAGCTCGAGCTGGCGCGCCCCGACGGCATGCCGCAAGCGCTGCTGGTGCGCGGCACGGCGCTGCCGGCAACAGGCGGCGGCGGTTACGTGGTGGTGTTCGACGACATCACCAAGCTGATCGCCGCGCAGCGTTCCGCCGCCTGGGGCGAAGTGGCGCAGCGCCTGGCGCACGAGATCAAGAATCCGCTGACGCCGATCCAGCTTTCCGCCGAGCGCCTGCAGCTCAAGCTGGCGGAGCACGTGACGGGCGCGCAGCGCGAACTGCTCGACCGCGCCACGCAGACCATCGTGAACCAGGTCGAGGCGATGAAGAACATGGTCAACGACTTTCGCGACTATGCGCGCACGCCGCTGCCGCAGCTCGCCGCGGTCGACCTGCCGGCCCTGCTCGGCGAAGTCCTCGAGCTTTACCACCAGTCGCGCGCGGCGATCGTCATGGTGCCGCCTGCCGAACCGCTGCCGCAGGTGCTGGCCGATGCCAACCAGTTGCGCCAGGTGCTGCACAATGTGCTGACCAACGCCCAGGACGCGCTGAGCGAACAGGCCGGGGCGCGGATCACCATCAGCATGGGGCAGGACGCCGCGCGCGCGCGGCTGACCGTCAGCGACAACGGGCCGGGCTTTCCGCCGCAGATACTTGCGCGCGCCTTCGAGCCCTATGTCACCACCAAGTCCAAGGGCACCGGACTGGGTTTGGCGATCGTGAAAAAGATAGTGGATGACCATGGCGGCGAGATTCGCCTCGCCAACAATCAGGGCGGTGAAGTCAGCATCTGGCTGCCGCTGGTCGTCCCGGATGCAGCAAGGGGAGTTTAGGAAAATGCCGAAGATACTGGTGGTCGATGACGAAGTCGGGATACGCGAGCTGCTCTCGGAGATCCTGCGCGACGAAGGACACGATGTCCTGCTCGCGGAGAATGCCGCGCAGGCCAGGACTGCGCGCGAGGCCGGGCGTCCCGACCTGGTGCTGCTCGACATCTGGATGGCCGATACCGACGGCATAACACTGCTCAAGGAGTGGGGCGCCAGCGGCCAGCTCAACATGCCGGTGGTGATGATGTCGGGCCATGCCACGATCGACACCGCGGTGGAGGCGACCCGGATCGGCGCGCTGGATTTCCTGGAAAAGCCGATCGGCATGCAAAAGCTGCTGGCGGCGGTGAAGAAGGCGCTGGAACGCGGCGCCCGCCACGCCGGCGGCGGGCTCTCGCTGGGCGCCTTCGCCCGGCCCGGTCCGCTGCGCGACCTGAAGCGGCGGCTCGACCAGGTACTGGCGAAGAGTCCCTTGCTGCTGCTGCGCGCCGCGCCCGGCGGCATCGTCGAGCTGGTGGCGCGCTCGGCGCAAGTGCCCGGCAAGCCCTGGCTCGACCTGGCGCAGGACTCCAACCCGCTCAGCACCGAAGCGCTGCAACGCGCCGGCGGCGGCGTGCTGTGGTGCGAGGAACTGGCGCGCCTGACGCGGCTGCAACAAAAGAACCTGTTGTTCGCCGCCGAGCGCCTCGACCGCTACAACCTGCGCCTGGTGGCGGCCACCACGCACAGCAGTGCCGAGCTGCAAGCGCTTGGCTGGGACGAAAGCGGGCTGCTGCGCCTGTTCGAAACCGGGCTGGGCGTGCCCAGCCTGGCCGAGTTGAAGGACGAGGTACCGGACATCGCGGCCCACCTGCTGACGCAGCTGATGGAAAACGACGAGGTGCCGCTGCGGCGCTTTTCCAGCGCGGCGCTCAACGCCCTGCGCCAGCATGCCTGGGAGGGTGGCTACGGCGAACTCAAGGCCGCGGTGAAGTCGCTGGCGCTGGCCAGCCTGGGCGAGGAGATCGGCGAGGAAGAAAGCCTGCAGCTGCTGGCTCCCGCCGGCGAGCCCTCGCTGGTCCCGGCCGGCCTCGCGCCCGAAGTCATCGACCTGCCCCTGCGGGAAGCGCGCGAAGCCTTCGAGCGCATGTACTTCGAATACCATCTGGCCAAGGATGGTGGCAACATGACGCGCCTGGCGGAAAAGACCGGCCTGGAACGCACCCACCTGTATCGCAAGCTGAAAGACCTGGGGCTTAGATAATGCGCATCGTCATCCTCGGCGCCGGCCAGGTCGGTGCCTCCGTGGCCGAGGCGCTGGCCTCGGAAGCCAACGACATCACCATCGTGGACCAGAGCCGCGACGCGCTGGGCGACATCGCCGACCGCCTCGACGTGCGCACCCTGGTCGGCAACGGCGCCCTGCCCTCGGTGCTGAAGAGCGCCGGCATGGACGACGCCGACATGCTGGTGGCGGTGACCCAGTCCGACTCGACCAACCTGGTGGCCTGCAAGATCGCGCGCAGCATGTTCAACGTCACCACCCGCGTTGCCCGCCTGCGCTCGGCCGATTACCTCGACGACAAGAGCCTGCTCGACGACGAGCATTTCGCCGTGACCCACGCGATCTGCCCGGAGCAGGAGATCACCGACTACATCGCGCGCCTGATCGAATTTCCCGAGGCGCTGCAGGTGCTGGAGTTCGCCGCGGGGCGCGTCACCCTGGTCTGCGTGCGCGCCTATGAAGGCGGCCTGCTGGTCGGAAAACCGATCAAGGCCATGCGCGAACATCTTCCGCCCGCGGTCGACGCCCGCATCGCCGCGATCTTTCGCGAGCACCAGTCGGTCGATCCCGAAGGCAATACCATCATCGAGGCGGGCGACGAGGTCTTCGTGCTGGCTGCAACCGAGTTCATCCGTCCCGTGATGCGCGAGCTGCGCCGCATGCTGAAGCCGGTCAAGCGCATCATGATCGCCGGCGGCGGCAACATTGGTTCGCGCGTGGCATCGACGCTGGAAGCGGACCACGAGGTAAAGGTGGTCGAGCGCAATCCGGTGCGCGCCGAACTGGTCGCTACCCGCCTGCAGCACAGCCTGGTGTTGCACGGCGAAGCCACCGACGAGAACGTGCTGGCGCAGGAGAACATCGACGAGATGGACATGTTCCTCGCCCTGACCAACGACGACGAGGACAACATCATGGCCGCCTCGCTGGCCAAGCGCCTGGGCTGCAAACGGGTGCTGGCGCTGATCAACCGCCGCGCCTACGCCGACATGGTGCAGGGCGGCCCGATCGACATCGGCCTTTCCCCGGCGCAGGTCTCGATCGGTTCGCTGCTGACCTTTTGCCGCCGCGGCGACGTGGCGCGCGTGCACAGCCTGCGGCGCGGCGCGGCCGAAGCGCTGGAGCTGGTGGTGCACGGCGATCGCAAGAGCAGCAAGGTGGTCGGCCGCCGCATCGAAGAACTGCCGATCATCAAGGGTGCGCACATCGCCGCCATCGTGCGCGAAACCGGCGACCTGCAGGTGGTGCAAATGGACGGCTTCCTGGTCGACAAGCAGGTGGCGCGGGTGATCATCCCGCACCACGACACGGTGATCGAGGAGAACGACCACGTCGTGGTGTTCTGCACCCGCAAGCGCGAGGTGCTGCAGGTCGAGAAGCTGTTCCAGGTCGGCTTCCAGTTCCTCTGATTCGCCGCATGAAGCCCTACTATCCCGTCGTACGCGTTTTCGGTGTTCTTCTCGGAGCCTTTTCGTTGGCGATGCTGGCACCTCTGCTGCTTTCCTGGCATCTGCAGGATGGCGCAGAGTCGGCCTATGACGAGGCCTTTCTGCTGACGTTTACTACCGGAGTCGGACTGTGGTGGTCAGCGCGCCATGCCAGGGGCGAACTCAAGGTGCGCGACGGATTTCTGATGGTGGTGCTGGTATGGACCGTGCTGCCGGTGTTCGCCTGCCTGCCCTTCATCCTGCACATGGGTGTGTCCTTCACCGACGCCTACTTCGAGGCCGTCTCGGGCTTGACCACCACCGGATCGACAGTTTTCCCCAATCTGGACAAGCTGCCCGCGTCGATCAACCTCTGGCGCGGCCTGCTGGTATGGCTCGGCGGCATGGGCCTCATCGTATTGGCCGTGGCGGTGTTGCCGCTGCTCGGCATCGGCGGTCGGCAGATGTTCAAGGCGGAAGCGCCCGGCCCGATGAAAGACTCGAGCCTGACGCCGCGCATGGCCGAGACCGCCAAGGGTCTCTGGGTGGTGTATACGGCAATTACCGCTACGTGCATCCTGCTTTTCCACTGGGGCGGCATGAACTGGCTGGATGCCTTCGTTCATGCCTTCTCGGTCATGGGCCTGGGCGGTTTTTCCAGCCACGATGCGAGCTTCGGTCATTTCGACTCGCCCCTGCTCGAGGGCATCGCCGTGGTCTTCATGCTGATCGCCAGCCTGAACTTTGCGACCCACTACCTTGCGGTCCACGGTCGTTCGCTGCGGGCTTACAAGGACGATCCAGAGGCGCGCTGGGTGATGCTCACGCTGATCGGCAGCGTATTGTTCATCGCCATCTTCCTGTTCGCCAACAATGTCTATCCCGACTTCAGCACGGCGTTTCGGTATGCTCTGTTCAATGTGGTATCGATCGCCTCGACCACCGGCCTTGCCACTGTCGACTACAACCTGTGGCCGATGTTCGCGCCGCTGTGGATGCTGTTCCTCTGCAGCTTCGCCACCAGCGCCGGGTCCACGGGCGGTGGCATCAAGATGATCCGGGCGCTGATTCTGTACAAGCAGGTCTATCGCGAACTGCTGCGCGCCATGCACCCCAATGCGGTTTGGCCGGTGCGCATCGCGGGCGGGGCCGTTCCGCAGAGCATACTCACCGCCGTGCTCGCCTTCGGCTTCGCTTATATGTGCCTGATCGTGTCGATGACCCTGGTGCTGTCCTTCTCGGGCCTCGAAATCGTCACCGCGTTTTCCGCCGTGGTGGCAAGCATCAACAATACGGGTCCGGGGCTGAATCAGGTCGGTCCGGCGACCACCTACGAAGTGCTGAGCGATTTTCAGACCTGGGTCTGCACCAGCGCCATGCTGCTCGGCCGGCTGGAAATCTTCACCCTGCTGGTGGTGCTGACACCGGCCTTCTGGCGGCGCTAATGCGATAATTCGCCTTTCGCCCCGCCGGACCGCACTTCATGTCACCCTCGAACCGCCCCAAGAACGATACTTTTTTGCGTGCCTTGCTGCGCGAGCCTGTCGACTACACCCCGGTCTGGCTGATGCGCCAGGCCGGGCGCTACCTGCCCGAGTACAACGAGACGCGGCGCCGCGCCGGCAGCTTCCTGCAACTGTGCAAGAACCCCAAGCTGGCCTGCGAAGTAACGCTGCAGCCCCTGGCACGCTATGAGCTCGATGCCGCGATCCTGTTTTCCGACATCCTCACGGTGCCCGACGCGATGGGTCTCGGCCTTTACTTCGCCGAGGGCGAAGGCCCCAAGTTCGAGCGCCCGCTGCGCGAGGAATGGGCGATCCGCGACCTGACGGCGCCGGACCCGAATGTGCACCTGCGCTATGTCATGGACGCGGTGGCCGAGATTCGCCGCGCGCTGGCCGGCTCGGTACCGTTGATCGGTTTTTCCGGCAGCCCGTGGACCCTGGCCTGCTACATGGTGGAGGGCGGCTCCGGCTCGGCCACGGATTACCGCACGGTCAAGACCATGCTCTACGACCGTCCGGATCTGATGCACCACATCCTGACCGTGACGGCGAAAGCAGTCACGGATTACCTGAATGCCCAGATCGAATCCGGCGCGCAAGCGGTGATGATTTTCGACTCATGGGGCGGCGCCCTGTCGCACGCGGCCTATCGCGAGTTTTCGCTCGACTATATGCAGCGCATCGTGTCCGGCCTGAAGCGCAGCCACGACGGCGAGCGCGTGCCCTGCATCGTGTTCACCAAGGGCGGCGGCCAGTGGATCGAAGCGATCGCCGACATCGGCTGCGACGCCGTCGGCCTCGACTGGACCACCGATCTCGGCGAGGCGCGGCGACGCGTCGGCAATCGTGTTGCGCTGCAAGGCAACCTCGATCCGATGGCCTTGTTCGCTACGCCGGACAAGGTCGCGGCGGAGGCCAGGCGCGTGCTCGACAGCTATGCCGCCGATACCGCCGACGCCAGGATATCCGGCGGGCATGTCTTCAATCTCGGTCACGGCATATCGCAATTCACGCCGCCGGAAAACGTAAAAATTCTGGTTGACACGGTGCACAGCCATAGCCGGCGCGGGTCCGCGCGGACCTGATTTGCCGAGCCCAGAAAGGGCGCGGCACCGGCCGCAGGCACCCCCCCGGAATGCCCATCCAGCAAGGCTTGGCGCGAGGGGCCAAAATCCCCCCGCCAGTTGACTTATTCACAGAGATTGGTAGGACGCCCAAAAGACGTCAGAAAACTTGCACATCTCCCACGTTTTCGTTCAACTATCTGTTTTTTAACAATATATTTTTGTTCAATTATTGCACAAAGATGAAAACCACCTTGTCGGGCGGTCACTTAGGCGTTTTGCCCGGTGCTTACTCACAAAGTTATCCACAGAATTTGTGGGTAAGGATTTTTCTCTTTTGCAGCAACGGCTTGATGGCGTATGCAAAGACATTTTCGAGCATTGACCGACAAGCGTCTGAGCCGGCATGAACATCGTCCGCATCGCTCTCGATGTGCCCCTGCCGAAGCTGTTCGACTACCTCGCGCCCGACGCTAACGAAAGTGATATCGGGCGACGGGCGACCGTCCCGTTTGGCGCGGGTTTGCGAACCGGAGTGGTCATCGGCCTGGCGGATGCGAGTGCGCAACCGACAGCAAAGCTGAAAACAGTCACGGCGATCCTGCGCGACATGCCGGCGCTGCCCGCCGAATGGCTGGCGCTGTGCGAATTCTGCGCGCGCTACTACCAGACGCCACTCGGCGAAGTGACATCCTTCGCGCTGCCGCCGATGTTGCGTCGCGGCAAACTGCCGCGCATCAGGAAATCGAAACCGGGCGCCAGGGACATGACTCCCGATCCGGCGCTGCCGAAATTGCTCGACAGCCAGCAGGCGGCGGTCGATGCCATTGTCAATACGGCCGGATTCCGCACCCTGCTGCTGCACGGCGTCACCGGCAGCGGCAAGACCGAGGTCTATCTGCGCGCCATCGCTGCGGTGCTGGCCGGCGGCGGCCAGGCGCTGATGCTGGTGCCGGAAATCGCCCTGACGCCGCAGCTCGAAGGCCGCGTCGCGGCGCGCTTTCCCGGCGCCCGCATCGTCTGCGCCAACAGCGGCATGGCCGATGCGGCGCGCGCCCGCGGCTTTCTCGAAGCACTCGATGGCCGCGCCGAGATCGTGCTCGGCACCCGGCTCGCGGTGTTCATGCCGCTGCCGCGGCTGCGGCTGATCGTCATCGACGAAGAACACGACGCCTCCTTCAAGCAGCAGGAAGGCCTGCGTTACTCGGCGCGCGACGTCGCGATCTGGCGCGCGCATCAACTGAACATCCCCATCGTGCTCGGCTCGGCCACGCCATCGCTGGAGACTTTCCACCATGCGAGCACCGGTCGATACGAAATGCTTGAACTGCCCAAACGCGCGGTGGCCGACGCCATGCCGACGGTGTGCATCGTCGACACGCGGCGCGAGAAACTGCAGGACGGTCTCTCCGCCGCCTTGCTCGCCGGGCTGCAGCAATGCCTCGATCGCGGCGAGCAGAGCCTGGTCTTCCTCAACCGGCGCGGCTATGCGCCGGTGCTGGCCTGCCCGCCCTGCGGCTGGATTTCGCGCTGCCAGCGCTGCGCCGCCAACCTCGTGCTGCACCTGGCAGATCGCCGCCTGCGCTGCCACCATTGCGGCTTCGAGGCGCCGGTCCCGCGCGCCTGTCCCGACTGCGGCAACCTCGACCTGCTGCCCTTCGGCCGCGGCACGCAGCGCCTCGAAGCGATGCTGGTCGAGCGCTTTCCCGACGCGCGGGTGCTGCGCATCGACCGCGACTCGGCCAGCACGCCGAAGAAATGGCAGGCGCTGCTGGCGAGTATCCACGACGGCGCCGCCGACATCCTGGTCGGCACCCAGATGCTGGCCAAGGGCCACGACTTCCCGCGCCTCACCCTGGTCGGTGCGGTCGGCGCCGACGCCGCACTGTTCGCCGCCGACTTCCGCGCCCCCGAGCGCCTGTTCGCCCAGCTCATGCAAGTCGGCGGCCGCAGCGGCCGCGCCGACCTGCCCGGCGAGGTGCTGATCCAGACCGAATATCCCGACCATCCGCTCTACCAGGCGCTGATCGAGCACGACTATGCGCGCTTCGCCCGCAGCCAGCTCGACGAGCGCCGCATTGCCGGCTTTCCGCCCTTCAGCTTCCAGGCCATGCTGCGCGCCGAGGCCAGGGAAATGCAGCAGGCGCTGGCCTTCCTCGCCGCCGCGCGCGACGCCGCCGCCGCGCTGGCCGAGGGCATCATGCTCTACGACCCGGTACCGATGCGCCTGCAACGGCTGATGACGCTGGAGCGCGGCCAGCTGCTGGTCGAATCCGCCAGCCGCCCGGCGCTGCAGGCCTTCCTCGCGCAATGGATGAAAAGGCTGTATGCGCTGAAAATGCCAGGCGGATTGCGCTGGCACCTGGACGTGGACCCGCTGGAGTTCTAGTCTTTTCTGAGGAACCACAGCCAACTGGCGAGCTGCAGCGCCAGCAGCCCGCCGAAGCTCATCTGGTAGGCGGCGCGCAGTGCATACCCGCTGGCCTGCAAGGCGTCGACGGCACCGCCGAATCCCCACTGGATGACGAAAGCACCGACGAAGACCATCAGGTTCAGCGCCGTGTTCACGCGCCCGGCCAGCGCTCCGGCATAGTGGCCCTGCAGCAGGGCATAGGCCAGGTTGCCGACCGAGAAGACCAGGCCGTAGAACAGCCACAAGGCTTCGCTGTGACCGATACCGAGCACGATCAGCAGCGTCGCGACCAGGCCGAGGCCCATCCCGACCTGCAGCAGTCGCAATGCGCCGATGCCGCGCGCGGTCAGGGGCGCGACGCCGAAGGCGATACCGAGAAAGCCCGCCAGCATGCCGCTGCCCATCAGCAGCAGGTGGTGGGCCGCCGCCTCGCGCGGCAGGCCGGAGAAGTTCATCAACCAGGGCACCGCCCACAGGCCTTGCAGGGCGAGGAAGCCACCGATGATCAGCATCGATTGCGGCGCGTAGCGCCAGAAGGCGCGGCTGGTGAGCACCTGGCCGAGGCCGGCGAGCTGGTTGCGCAGCGACTCCTGCCGGCCATCGCCGGCCTTTTCCGGCGTGCTGACGATTCCGGCCGCGGCAGCGAGGCCGGCCACGGCCAAAGCGACGAACACGGCGCGCCAGCCGAACTGGGGAATCGCCCAGGCCAGCGGCGTCGAGGCGGTCAGGGCGCCGAGGCCGCCGGCGGCCATGATGGCGGCATTGAGCGAGGCCTGGCGCTCGGTGCCGAACCAGAGTCCGAAGGCCTTGAATGAGGCCATCAGGCAGGCCGAAACGCCGAGCCCGATCAGCGCCCGCGCGATCGCCAGCTCGGTCAGCGAGGTGCCGACCGCGAACAGCGCGCAGCCGGCGGCGGCGATCAGCAACAGCGCGGCTTCGACCCGGCGCGCGCCGTAGCGGTCGAGCGCCAGGCCCAGCGGCAGTTGCACGGCGCCGAAGGCCAGCAGGTAGGCACTGGTCAGCAGGCCCAGGTCGGCCGCCGAGACGCCCAGCTCACGCGTCAGTTCCGGCGCGATGACGGCATTGACGTTGCGCAGGAAGTAGGAAAAGTAATAGCCCGCGGCAAAGGGCAGGAAGATGCGCAGCCAGAGGTTCACGTCCCGCCTCCGTTGCGCTGCAGCCAGTCGATCCGCTCGCGGATCTTGCGCGCCCAGTCCGGCGCCAGGCCCGGGGCCTGCGCCAGAAGGTCGAGCAACTGCGGCGCGGGCCGTTGCGCGCGCAGGCCGCGATTGAAGCGCGCCAGGCTGACGGCGCCGCGCGGCCGTTCGAGGTGGACCAGGGCGTCGCCGGCGGCGAATTCACCCGGCAACAGCACGCGGAAATACCAGCCGGCGATGCCATGTTCGGCGACATGCGCGGCGACGCCTTCGACGCCGCAGCGGGCGTCGATCTTCCAGCAGGGCGTGCGCGGCTGGGCTATCTGCAGCCGCGCCGTGCCAAGCGCGAAGACGTCGCCGATGCAGGCCGCGTCCTCCGTGATGCCGGAGGTCGACAGGTTTTCGCCGAGGCCGCCCGGTTCCAGGTGGCGCGCGCCGGGAAAGGCACGGGCCAGCGCCTGGTGATGCTCGACCGGAAACAGATGCACAGCCTTCTCCGGACCGCCGTGGGCGCGCGGATCGGCATGCTCGTCGCCGGCCAGGCCGTCGCGCCCGACGCGGCACGGGCCGGCCAGCGCCTCCTTGGCGATTGCGCTGCCACGGCTCTCGCCGGGCAGCATGCCGACGCGGCCGATGAACACTCCGCCGACGATGACGGGGGCGATCAGTTCCATAGCCAGGCCGCGCCGCGCACGCCAGAGGAATCGCCGTGGCGATGCTTGAGCAGCCTGGTCGCCACCCGATCCGAGAACACATGCGCTCCCCACAGACGCGGTACGTTTGCATAAAGGCGGTCGATGTTGGACAGGCCGCCGCCCAGCACGATCACATCCGGATCGAGGACGTTGATCACCCCGGCCAGCGCGCGCGCCAGACGCGCCTCGTGGCGCTGCAGGGTGGCTTCTGCGGCAATATCGCCGGCAGCGGCCAGGCGCACAATCTCAAGCGGCGAAGAGTCGGCGCCCGTGGCGCGGCGATGGTCGGCGACCAGTCCCGGTCCGGAGAGATACAGCTCGATGCAGCCCCTGCGTCCGCAATAGCAGGCCTCCTTGTGATGCTCGCCCGCCAGGGGATTGTGGCCCCATTCGCCGGCGATGGCATTGGCGCCGGTCAGCACCCGGCCATCGACCACGATGCCGCCGCCGACCCCGGTACCGAGGATCACGCCGAACACCACCCGCGCTCCCGCAGCCGCGCCGTCGACGGCTTCCGACAGCGCAAAGCAGTTGGCGTCGTTGGCGATGCGCACCTCGCGTTGCAGCGCCTGCTCGAGATCGCGCTTGAGCGGCTTGCCGATCAGGCAGGTCGAGTTGGCGTTCTTGACCAGCCCCGTCGCGCGCGATTCGGCGCCGGGAATTCCGACGCCCAGCGTGGCACCGGCGCCGACTCTCGACTCCGCCGCCGTGACCAGGCCAGCGACCGCCATCACCGTCCCCATGTAGTCGCCCCGTGGCGTCGCCACGCGTTCGCGCAGCAGCATGGTGCCGTCATCGCCAAAAGCGGCGATTTCTATCTTTGTGCCGCCCAGATCGATTCCTATCCTCAACATTGCGTCGTGCTTCCGTGGGGCCTCGCCCGGCAGACCTGGTTGCGGCCATTTTCCTTGGCCACATACAGCGCCTCGTCGGCCAGCTTGACCAGCGAATCCCCGGCGTCGACCTCATGTCCAGGCAAGCCGGCAACGCCGATGCTGACGGTCACCCGAAGGCCGTCGATGAGCAGCTGCGAAATGCGCTGCCTTACCGATTCCGCCAGTTCCATGCCCCCGGTCTCGACCACGCCGGGCATGACGACGATCATCTCCTCACCGCCGTAGCGGCACGGAATCTGCGCTGGCGCCGAGAGTTCGGTAAGGACGACACCGATCGCAGCGAGGACGTGATCGCCGCAATCGTGGCCATGCGTGTCATTAAACTTCTTGAAGTGATCGACGTCGATCATCAGCACCGAGAACGGCTGGGCGTAGCGTTTCCAGCGCTTGAACTCCGTGATGAGGATCTCGTCGAAGTGACGCCGATTGAACAGTCCGGTCAGCGTATCGGTGATCGACTGCGCCTTGAGCCGGGCTTCCAGCCGCTTTTCCTCGGTGACATCGCGGATCAGTGCCGCCGAGCCGATGACCTCACCCTGGCCGTGGCAAATCGTGGACGCTTTGACCGAGAGCATCCGCCCCTGCCATTCGAGTATCTCCGCCCCGCTTGGCGCGGGCCCGGTGCCGAGCCTGGCCTGCATCCAGGCGGGATCGTCGAACAGGTTCAGGAAACCGTTGCCGACGATCTCGGGCGTGGTTCTGCCGATGATTCTTTCCGCCGCACGATTGACCAGGACGATCTGCTGTGCGGCATCGGTGACGACGATGCCGGTGCTGGCGCTGTGGATGACCGTATTGAGCTTGTTGCGCTCGTCCCTGAGGCTCTCGTGGGTTGCGAGCAGATTTTCGTTCATGTGATTGAAGGACCGTGCCATGTCGCCGAGTTCATCCCGGTTGGTCGCGCCCAGCCGCACCGCGTTGTCGCCGGCCACAACCTGCTCCATGGCCTTGAGGAATTCGACAAGCTGCGAAACGACGGTGCGGTGCGCGAACCAGTAGATGAGCGAAACGATACCCAGCAGCGCCGCGGCGATCACCAGAATCGAGAGTTGCCAGGTTTTTTCCACGTTGCGATCGATTTCCCCCATCGATACCGTGAAGGTGATCGCCCCGCGCAGGACTTCGCCGCTGCCGTGGCAATGCTCGCAAGAGCTCGCGCCGTGAATCGGGCTGAATACCGTGACCCGGCGCTCGCCTCCCGGCAAGGTGTGGTAGTGGAACACGCACTGCCCCGTGTTGCGCATTTGTTCGAGGCTCGGGTCGCTTGCCGCGACCACCCTGACCGGATCCGTTTTGCGCGGTATGAAGTCGAAGTTGCCGATGCGCTCCCTGACCTTGTCGATGGTAAGGCTGTCGACAAAGGCCTGGGTGCCATCGACGCGGATGATCCGGTAATCGATGATATTGGGCACGTCCTTGAGTCGGCTGGCGAAATCCGGCGCCACCTTGGAGTGACCGCCAAGCATCAGCGCCGTCAGGCCCTTGGAGACGCTCTCCGTAACCATGCCCAAGGCGTATTCGTTCTGCTGCAGCGAGGCTGTTTCCTGGCGCATCGCGTAGGTAATGGTGATGGCGACGATACCCAGGATGACCACGCTGCCAACCGATGCCAGCAGGCGATGTCCGATGTGCCTGAAGTGAATCATGTCGCTACCCTCGCTGCCGCGGCAACGACGCGGTTGCGTCCGCTGCGCTTGGCCTGGTAAAGCGCGGCGTCGGCCCGTTCGATCAATTCGCCGGATGTGGCAGAGCCGGTTTGGCGTATGCCGGCAACGCCGATGCTGGTGGTCACCCGCAAGCCGTCGACAGTCATCGCCTCGACGCCGGCGCGAATCCGCTCGGCCAGCACCATGCCGCCTTCCTGTGCTGTTTCACGGGCGATCACGGTGAATTCCTCGCCGCCGTAGCGACAGACGGTGTCAAGTACCTCGCGCACGCAGGAGCGGATGGCGGCGGCGAATTCCTTGAGTACGCGGTCACCCTGATCGTGACCATGCTGGTCGTTGAAGTTCTTGAAGTGATCGATGTCGAACATCAGCACGGAGAGGTCGCGGCCCTGCTCCCGGGCGAGATCGAATTCCTGCGTCAGGGTTTCGTCGAGAGCGCGACGATTGGCCAATCCGGTAAGGGCGTCGGTGTTCGACAGATCGCGCAGCCGCTGCTCCATTTGCTTCTCTTCCGTCATGTTGCGGATGAGTACCGCATGACCCAGCATGCCGCCGTCGGCGCGCTTGAGCGTCGAGGCGTAAACCGCCAGGTAGCGCGCCTTGTAAAGAAAAATGTCGGTGGCGCCGACGACGTCGGCATGGACCAGCGCGTCTTCGATCCGGTCCGGGTCGTCGAGCAGGTGCAGCAGCCCGTCCTCGGTGACGCGGGACGCGGGCTTGTCGAGCAGCGTTTCGACGGCCGGGTTGACGAGGACGATCTTGCCGGAACTGTCGGTGACGACGATTCCCTCGTCGGCGCTCATCAGGATGGTTTCGAGCTTGTTGTGCTCGGTGTTGAATCCGGCGTGGCGCTGGCGCAGTTCTTCGATCAGCGTGTTGAAGGAAAGCGCCAGCAGGGAAAGTTCGTCGCGGCCCAGTACCGGAATTTGCTGGTCGAGATCCCCGCCCGCCACCCCGGACATGGCCAGTGAAACGACCTCGATGGGTCGTACGATGTAGCGGCGCAGCACCATCGCCGCCACCAACAGAACGGCGGCCAGGGAAATTGCCAGGACCAGGGAGGACTGGATCCAGGTTCGCCTGACCTGCTCCCGCACCGAATCCAGCGACGATTTGACTTCGAGCACGCCGAGCACCTCCGATTCCCTGCCATGGCAGCGCCCGCAACGCTTGATGTTCCTGATCGGCAGCAGGAAGGTCAAGTACTCGACGTCATGTTCCATGCCGTAGTAATAAACGACGCGCTGGGTGCGGAGCGCCCGCATCAGATTTACGTCGTCGGCGGCGAATACACGGTTGATCGCCTCGGTCGGCCGCAACTCGAACTCTGTCAAGTCCCGAAATTCGTTGACCTGACGGATGGTTTCGTTGTCGCGAAAGGCTTCGCGACCGTCGGGCCGGAGAATCCGGATGTCGTCGATGTCCTTGACACCCTTGATCTTGTCCGCGTAGAGCTGGGCGACGTCGGCCGACGCCGTGATCATGACGGTCTGCAGCCCCTGGTTAACGCTGTCCAGCACCTGCTGGATCGCCCGTTCGTTTTGCAGCAGGATGTTCTTTTCCTGCTGCTGGGCGTAAAAATACACGATCGAGCCGAAGCCGACGGCGATCACCAAGGATATCGCCAGGGTCAGCTTGGTCCCGATCGAGAAAAAGCCACGCATGCGCCGCCGGCCCGACGGCATCTTCGCCATGCATGACTGCTTGATTGCCACCAAATCCTCCGCGAAAAATTCCTGATGCCGTTTGCCGTGGCACGAATGCCGGCATGTAAAGCAGGCTATTTTCCGAACAAGCCCTTTAACTTGTCCTTCAACTTGTCCTCGGCCTGAGCCTTGATTTCTTCCTTCTTCTCCTCGACCCTGGCCTTCGCCGCGTCGGACACCAGGCTGCCGAACTCGATCTGGTAGGACAACTTGTCGAAGGGGCCGGTGACGCGCACCGGCACGGTGAGTCCCTTCAGCTGGTCAGCCTCCTTGCCGCCCTGGCCAGCGCTGCTGCCGACCACGCTGGCCTTGGCCACGTAGTTCATCTGGCCGCCGCCGATGTCGATTTCGCCGGCACCGGCCAGCCGCAGGAAGGGCGACTTCATCGCAAGGTCATCGTTGCGGGCGACGCCGCCGGCGATCTTCAGCGATGCCGTCAGTTCGGAGAAGTCGGTCTTGTCGCCGGCTTTTGCCTGCTGCGTCGCATCTTGTTTGGCACCGAGCTTGCCCTTGAGGTCGCGCAGGGTCTGCGCCAGGTTGATGCCCTTGATCGCGCCGTCCTTGAGGCTGACCGAGGCCGTGCCGGCCAGCGCCCTCTTCATCGCCACGACGCTGTCGCCGCGACTGGTGACCTCGAATGCCAGGTTGCCGCGCCCTTCCAGCAGATCCTTGTCGGAGAGATCCTTCATCAGTGGATTGATGCTGATGCCGGCGAGATTCTGCCTGAGCGCGATGCCGTTGCCGGCGGCATTCAGCATGAGACTGCCGTTCGCGGTGCCCTCGTAGAGGCTCAGCGAAAGCGGCGCGACATCGAGCCGGCCGCCGGCGAGGGCGAGCTTCGCATTGAGCTTGGCCAGCTTCAGTTTGGATACTTGCAGCGAACCGATGCGGATCGTGCCATTCACGTCGTGACTCTTGAGCGCCGAAAAGTCGAGCTTGTCTTCCGTGGGCGGCTTCTCGGTCGCAGCCTTCGGCGGCAAGTACTTGTCCACGTTCAACTGGTCGATGTCGAGCTCGAAGCCCAGCGCCAGCGGCGCGAACTTCGCCACCTTGAGTTTCGTCGCGATCTTGGATTCGTCGAACCGGGTCGCCAGTTCCAGCGCCGCGGTCTGCTTGCCGAGGTCGGCGGCGAGCTTGCCGGAAAGCGGCAGCTTGAGCTGCTTCATCGGCATCCGCGGATGGGCCAGATCAATGCTGCCGGCGAGTTTTTCCAGCGCAATCGTTTGCGCCGTCATGTTCACCGCCACGGGAGAATCGAGCTGCGCCTTGAGCACGGCCTCGCCCGCCCTGGCGTCGAGATCGAGGGCCAGCTTGCCGATCTGCAGGGCCTGGGCGTTGCCCTTAACGCCCGACAGGACCAGCTTGGCGACGGCATTGCGGCCGCTGCCGGCCAGCGTCGCGGCGAGGCTCAGCGAATCACCGCCGGCCTGCTGCGGCGACAGGGCCAGTTTTGGCGCCTCGAGCTTCAGTTCGAAGGTGTCGGTCCCGCTCTTGCCCTTCAGTGCCAGCGACAGGGCATCGACCGCCAGGGTTTGCCTGCCGCTGTCGGCCTGGATGCGGCCCGTGGCCAGATCGAGATTCGACACGGTCGTGGTGCTGCCGCTCTTTTCGTCATGCCAGCTCAGCTGCGCGTCGGCCACCCTGACGCCGGCAATGTCCAGCCGCATCTCCGTGGCGCCGGCGCCGACTCCTGGCGTCGGCGCGGAGGCCTTGTCGGTGCCTCCGCCGCTGAGATCGGCAATGTTGAGCGAGCCGTCCTTGCGTTTCACCAGCGTCGCCTTGAGGCCATCGACCTCGACCCGCCGCACCTGCACCTGCTTCGACAACAGTGG
>ORJL010558018.1_pt1 | contig 19219 bp, 20 predicted proteins | sample 1779941 | NCBI WGS metagenome assembly ORJL01 (sample SAMEA104232317, study PRJEB22302) | groundwater metagenome | biome: forest; feature: aquifer; material: groundwater | place: USA | collected 2011-08-07 | depth 5.8 m | reverse complement strand
TGACTTGCCCACCTGTCAGGCCGCGGTAGAGGCCTTCTTGGAGCGCTATCATTACCACCGGCCGCACTTGGGCCTGGGACTCCGCCCACCGCTCAAGAAAGGAGGCTGACGACTGTCGGATATTTACGGAGAATATAGCGGTGCCTTGACATCTATAGGAGCATCTGCGACGGACGCGCTCTGGGTGCTGTGCTTGTGGCAGGCGGCCATCAGCGCCCGATCGGCTTCGGGTGTGGGCTTCTTCTCATAGTAGAGCGTCGACCTGCTGACTCCCAGGAGTCGGCACTGGCGCGTGATTGAGAGGCGGCGGTGCCTCCGCTCCACCAGAGCTTGTCGCTGCTCCCGCTACCACCCCCTATCATTTGCCAGCTCCCGTAGGAACCAGCCCCCGGGGGTAGGGGGGCCAGCCAGAGCGATGATTGACAGCAATCTTGACAGCAACGCCGGTGAACGGCGACGGACACGGGGGGATGTTCGCGCAAAGAGCGGGCCTGCCCAACAGAACGCGACGGACGAGCGCGCACGACGGCGCACGCTGATGCCCAGATTTGAAGTCCGCGAAGGCCACCGGGCCCCATCCGCTCCCGTGGCCCCATTCTAAGGCGAGCCCAGGGCGAAGGGAAGGCGCCTGCCAGGGAGAAGCGTGGGCTGGCCTCCATGCCGCGAGCGGCTAGCGTCCAGGGGCCAGCGCCTCGCGGGTCAGCCCCCCTCGGCGCGTCGCCAGCTCGGTCAGGTAATGCTCGACCTCAATGGCGGCGGTGACACCGTCGCCGGCGGCGGTGACCAGCTGGCGGGCCGAGTCGTGGCGAATATCGCCCGCGGCATATAGCCCCGCCACTCCGGTGGCCATGACCCCGTCGGTGATAATGAAGCCCTGCTCGTCGAGCTGCACCAGGCCCTTGAGGTAGGTGGTGTTGGGGCGGTGGCCGATGTAGACAAAAAGGCCTTGGCAAGGGAGCTCGCTGGTGAGGCCGCTTTTGAGGTTCCGCAGCCGCAGGCCCGTGACCTGGTCGCGGCCCAAGACCTCCTCCGGCACCGTGTCCCAAATGAACCTGACTTTGGGGTGGGCGAAGGCGCGCTCTTGCAGGATCTTTTCGGCGCGGAGCTGGTCCCGCCGGTGGATGACGGTCAGGCGCGAGACGAACTTGGTGAGGAACAGCCCTTCGTCCAGGGCGGAGTTGCCGCCGCCGACGACGGCTACCTCCTGGTCCTTGAAGAAGGCGCCGTCGCAGGTGGCGCAATAGGATACGCCCTTGCCGGTCAGCTCGGCCTCCCCAGGGATGCCCAGCTTGTTGTAATCGGAGCCGCCCGCCAGGATGACCGCCGGAGCGGCGTACTCGCCGTAGTCGGTGCTCAGCACCTTGAGCTCGCCCTCCAGCTTGACGCCGGACACGGGGGCATACTCGATCTCCATGCCAAACCTGGTGGCCTGCTGGAGCATGCGCTCTGCTAGCTCAGGCCCCTCGATGCCATCAGGGAATCCGGGGTAGTTCTCCACCGGTCCGGCGGTGGCGATCTGGCCGCCATGGATGGCCCGCTCAAGGAGCAGGGTCCGGCGCCGGGCGCGGGCGGAGTAGAGGCCCGCAGCGAGGCCGGCGGGGCCGCCGCCGACAATGAGGACCTCGTAGTCGGTGTTCATCGTCCTCCCGAGATCATCTCTCCTCTAGACCAGGGCCTCCTCCAGGTGTTTCTTCAGTTGTGCCTTGGGCTGGAACCCCACGACCTGGCGGACTGGTTTGCCGCCCTTGAAGATGAGCAGGGTGGGGATACTGCGGATGCCATAGGTGGCCGCGACCCGCGGGTTATCGTCCACGTTGAGCTTGGTGAAGTCCACCCTCCCATCGTACTCACCGGCCAGCTCGGCCACGATGGGCGCCACCATGCGGCAGGGACCGCACCACGGGGCCCAGAAGTCCACCAATACCGGTAGGGTGGACCGGAGGACGCGCTGCTCGAAGTCCTTGTCTCCCACTTCCACAGGCTGTGCCATGATTCCTCTCCTTCTCCCTCGCCTTTTTCTAGGTCCGGCCTGGAACGTCGCCCTCAGCGCCCTCGGGCCGACCCTCGTCTGACCCCTGTGACAGGCCCTCCAACTGGAGCGCTGCCAGGGCGTCCACCTCCACCGCATGCTTGGCCACCAGGACTGCGTTCTTGATCGCCTTGGCATCGCTGCGGCCGTGGGCCACCACCACGACTCCCCCGACTCCCAGGAGCGGGGCGCCGCCGTACTCGCTATAGTCCAGGCTCTTGGCCATCTCTTTCAAAGCCGGTTTCAAGATAAAGCCGGCCACCGCGAAGTGGGGCGCGCTGGCGAAGGACTCCCCCAACATCTGATAGAACAGCTCAGTCATCCCCTCGCTGGTCTTGAGGACGATGTTCCCGGTGAAGCCATCGGTGACGGCCACCTGAACGGTCCCCTTGGGGAGGTCCTTGCCCTCCACGTTACCCACAAAATTCACCCCAGCCTGGAGGCGTAGCAGCCGGTGGGCCGCCTTCACCACCGCCGGGCCCTTGGATGGCTCCTCGCCGTTGCTCAGCAACCCGACCCGGGGCCGGGCGATGCCCAGCACGCGCTCCATGTAGGCGCTGCCCATGAGGGCGAACTGCAACAGGTGGTGAGGCTTGCAAGAGACATTGGCCCCTACGTCCAAGAGCAGCAGGGGGCCAGCGAGGCTCCGAAAGACCGTCCCCAGGGCTGGCCGCTCCACGCCGGGCAGGAGTCCCAGGATCGCCACCGCCGCTGCCACCACGGCGCCGCTATTGCCGGCGGAAACAAAACCCTCCGCCTCACCTCGCTTGATGAGCCCTAGCCCCACGGAGATCGACGAGTCGCGCTTGTGGCGGAAGGCCTCGGACGGGGACTCCCCCATGCCGACCACCTGGGAAGCGTCCATCACCCGCAGCCGGGCAGGGGTGGGGGCGGCATCACGTCGTTGCAGCTCTTCGGCCAGAAGCTGCTTAGGACCTACGAGTACTATCTCCACCTCCGGCTCGCGGAGGGCCTCAAGCGCGCCTTCGACCACGACAGCCGGAGCGTGGTCGCCGCCCATAGCATCCAGAGCAATAGTCACCATCAGTTAGAACCCACCCAGAACCCCGTTTATTCCCCTCCCTAGAGGGCGGTCTGGCTCCATGATAGCAGACTGCCCCTGACAGCAGACTGCTAGTGGCGCGCGCGGGCAGGCCTCAGGGCCGGCGCGCCACTAGGATCATGCGGACGCTATCGGCACTGAACGGCTCCAGGTCGTGGGAGCCGTAAATCTGCTCCAGGGCGAAGCCCGCCCGCGCCAGCAGATGCTCCATCTCGTAGCGCCCGCAATGGTGCAGGATGAAGGTGGCAACGTGGCGCGTAACCCCGCCCGCGGGGGTGATCTCATCGAAGAAGTAGGTGACGCGCTCTTGCTGAGTGGCGGCGTCGCCCTCCGCCGCGACCAGCTTGGCGATGCGATGGCCGGTGGCGGGGTCCGTGCGCACCCAGTCCAGCAGCAGCTCGCCCACCGCCGCCTGGTATTCCAGCGACGGAGCGGGCAGGTCCAGGATAAGGACGCCACCCGCCTGGAGCGTTCGGTGCACTGACTCTAGGGCGGCGAGCTGCTCCTCCGGCGCCGCCAGGTGCATGAAGCCGTTGAAGGCGCAGAAGGCCAGACGGTAGCGCTTGCGGAGCCGCAGCCGGTGGAAGGATGCCTGCACCAGCTCCAGGCCCGGGGGTGGCCCCTTGCGCCGCAGGGCGGCCAGCATCCCCGCCGAAAGATCGACGCCGGTGACCCTAAAGCCAGCCTGGGCCAGGGGGATGGCCAGCCTCCCGGTGCCCACGCCTAGCTCCAGGATGGGGGAGCCGCAGCGGCGGGCCATCTCCAGGTAGAAGGCCCGGTCGTGGTCCAGGTGGCCCACGTCCAGATCATAGAAGCGGGCGATGGTGTCCAGGGCGGCGGGTTCTTCAGGCATCGGCCAGGCTCCGTCCCAGGCTACTTTGTGCAATCGGCACAAGTTTGTGTCGCAAAACTTCTGTCGCCCTGACCGTAGACCCCACCCACGGGGCGCAGCTACCATACCGAACACTGTGTCTTCGAGATCGCGCCGCTAAAGGGGGGTCCTGGTGTGGTTCATGCGATACTGGACTAGTATACGCAAGGGCCTGGAGTCTAGTATGCAGCTTCTGAGGCGACACAGGGAAGAGGCATAAGTTCGAGAGAGGAGCCTGCCGATGGATACTGGCGATACCGCATGGATGTTGACGGCTTCGGCGCTGGTGCTGCTCATGACGCCTGGGCTCGCCTTTTTCTACGGAGGGCTGGCCAGGGGCAAGAACGCGGTCAACACGATCATGTTCAGCTTCATGGCTATGGCTGTGGTCAGCGTGGTCTGGGTGCTCTGGGGCTATAGCTTGGCCTTCGGCCCCGGCAGTGGATTCCTTGGCGACTTCTCCCTCTTAGGCCTCAAGGGAGTGGGGATCGACTCCATGAGCGGCAGCATCCCGACGCTGCTATTTGTGCTCTTCCAGATGATGTTCGCCGTCATCACTCCTGCCCTCATCACCGGGGCTATCGTCGAGCGGTTCAAGTTCACCACCTACCTGGTATTCCTGGTGCTGTGGATCACGTTAGTCTACGCGCCCATCGCCCACTGGGTCTGGGCCCCCACGGGCTGGCTGTTCACCAGGGGCGTCCTGGACTTCGCCGGGGGCACCGTGGTTCATATCAACGCCGGCATCGCGGCCTTTGTGGCGGCGGCCCTGCTGGGCAGGCGTCGGAACCCGGGCATCGAGCCCAGCAATGTGCCCTACGTGGTCCTCGGAGCAGGGCTGCTCTGGTTCGGCTGGTTTGGGTTCAACGGTGGGTCCGGCCTGAAGGCCAGCGGCCAGGACGTCAGTGCCTTTCTGGTGACCAACACCGCCGCGGCCATGGCTGCCCTCACCTGGGGTGTCCTTTCCCAGCTGCACCGCAAGCGCATGAGCGCGGTGGGCGTGGCGACCGGGGCCGTCGCAGGACTGGTTGCCATCACGCCCGCCTCGGGGTATGTTGGCGTCATGGGCGCCATCGCCATCGGCTTCGGCACTGGGGTCCTCTGCTACCTGGCGGTCCTCCTGAGGCCCAAGACCAAGGTTGACGATTCGCTGGACGTCTTCGCCGTGCACGGCGTGGGCGGTATGTTCGGCGCCCTGGCGACGGGCGTCTTCGCCGTCGCGGCCATCGGCGGGGTCGGTGGGCTCATCGAGGGCCACGCGAAGCAGGTGGGCCTTCAGGCCCTGGGCGTCGTCTCCACACTTCTCTGGTCCGGCATTGTCACCTTCATCATCTTGAAGGTCCTTCAGGTCTTCCCGGGCCTGGGCCTGCGGGCGCCTGAGAAGGACGAGGACCAGGGCATGGACGTGGCCGCCCACGGTGAGCGGGCCGTCGTCCATGACGGGGCGGATTAACTTTAGACGGGGCACCTGGGGGCGCTCGCTCTTGGCTCAGCCCCCGATGCCGTTCTTAGGAGGATTACGCCATGCTCAGAATTGAAGCTATCGTCCGGCCTGAGCGCATCAACCAGGTCACCGCGGCCCTGGAGAAGGCCGGCTGCCAGGGCTTCTACTACTACAACATCACGGGGCAGGGTCGTCAGGGCGGCGTCGAAGTCTTCGTGGGCCGCGGCGGCCAGACGACCGTCCGTTCTTCCGTGCCGAAGACTATCATCAACACCGTCGTCAGCGAGGACATGAAGGACCGGATCATCGCCGCCATCGTCGAATCCGCGCGTAGCCCAGGCGAGGGGGCGATTGGGGATGGCAAGATCTTCATCTCTACCGTTGACGACGCGGTGCGAGTCCGTACCGGCGAGAGAGGGAAAGCTGCCCTTTAGCGCAAACAACCAACTCGCGGGACATAGCCGAGCACGGCTCGGAGCTTTACCCAGTCGAGGCCTGACCCAACAGGTCCAATACTACACGCAAGTAGGAGGCGCCCCCAGTCCACTGGGGGTGCCTCCCCATTCCAAACGGACCCCTTGTCACCAGGCACGAAGCACGCGCGACGCCTTAGAATAGGACCATCCCAAGGGAGGACACTTCCGACTCATGCAGCCCACCCTGGTTGACTTGGGCTTGCTTGCCCTTTTTGCGGTGGTGCTGATCGGGCCCCTGGTGAGCAAGCCTATCGAGCACAATCTGGAGCTCTTCTTCCTGGTCATTGGGGTGGCTGCTGCCACCATCGCCGGGGTCTGGCGGCTGGAGCTGGTGGAAGAAGTCCTCTCCGAGCCGCTGCTCAAGGGTATCGTACCGGCGGTGCTCGCCGCTGGGCTGCTGTTCCATTTTGGCAAGGCCCGCATACGCGGGGCCCTGGGCGTCATTTTGAGGCGCGTCCATCTAAGGGTACTGGTGTTCTTGCTGGTGGCGCTCCTCGGTCTGGCGTCCAGCTTCATCACCGCCATCATCGCTGCCCTCATCCTGGTGGAGGTCATGTACACCCTGCCGCTGGAGCGGCCGGCCCGTGTCCGCGTCACCGTGATCGCCTGCTTCGCCATCGGCCTGGGCGCCGCGCTGACGCCCGTGGGCGAGCCCCTCTCCACCATCGCCATCACCAAGCTCAAAGGCGAGCCCTATCACGCCGACTTCTTCTTCCTCCTCCGCCTGCTGGGAGCGTACGTAGTCCCGGGAGTGCTAGCCTTCGCCGCCCTGGGCGCCCTGCTGGCCACCTCCGGGCTCAGGGATGATGTGGGCACGCCCGCGACCGAAGTCGAGGCGAGCATCAAAGACGTCTTCATGAGGGTGCTAAAGGTCTACGTCTTCGTGATGGCGCTCCTGCTTCTAGGGGATGGCTTCAGGGTCCTGATAGACAAGTATCTGGTGGATGTCCCCGCCCAGGGGCTGTTCTGGGCGAACATCTCATCCGCCGTCCTGGACAACGCGACCCTAGCAGCGGCGGAGATCGGCCCTAGCCTCCAGCTAGCGCAGATAAAGAGCGCGCTGCTGGGTCTGCTGGTCGCGGGGGGGATGTTGATCCCCGGCAACATCCCCAACATCATCTCCGCCAACCAGCTCGCCATCACCAGCAAGGAGTGGGCCCGCCTGGGCGTGCCGGTGGGGCTGGCCACGATGCTTCTCTACTTCGTCTGGCTGTACTACCTCCCCTTTCCCTAGCAGGGTGTCGAACAGCTCTTCGCCCCTCTGCGCTACCCATTGCCACTCGTGCCCGCCCGAGGTACCATGCCGCCATGCCCTCGCTCCCTGAGCCAGACTACACTCTCCTGGACCGACCGGAGCTTACGGCCTTCATGTTCTATCCCCGCGCCACCTGGGACCCGCCCCCTCCGGGGGCCAGCGACCACAGCATCGAGGTGGCCCCGGGCGTGGCCCTCGCCTGCCGGTTCTATCACCACTCGAAGGATGCCCCCACGCTCCTCTTCTTCCACGGCAACGGCGAGGTGGCCAGCGATTACGACGAGACCGCCCCCTTCTACCACAGCATCGGCCTAAACTTGTTCGTGGCCGACTATCGGGGCTACGGCCGCAGCGGAGGCCGCCCCTCCTTCTCGACCATGGTGGCCGATGCCCGCGCCGTCTTCGAGGCCTTCCGTGACCTGCTGGCCCGGGAGGGGTCCCGCGAGCGCCGCTTCGTGATGGGGCGCTCTCTCGGCGCCCTGTCCGCCCTGGAGGTGGCGGCGCGCTACCCCGCCGACCTCGGCGGACTGATTATCGAGAGCGGCGCCGGCAGCACCAAGGGCTGGTTCCGGATGCTGCTCCCCAGCGACGATAGAAGGCCGTGGGAGGAACTGCACCGGCGCCACCTGGCCAAGCTGCGCTCCATCGCCCTGCCCCTGCTCTCCATCCACGGCGAGCGCGACGCCCTCATCCCCCTGGAGTCGGCGCTGGACCTCCAGGAGGCGCTGGGCTCGGCGCGCAAGGAGCTTGTGGTGATCCCGGGGGCCGGCCATAACGACCTCTTCTACCTGGGGATGGAGCAATACCTGGCGGCGATCCGAGACTTCGTGGGAAGCTAGACCAAGAGTCGGAGAGACAGGAGAAGCGCCATGTCGGATAGCCGCGAGTCCCACCACTCCGAGTGGAACGTCGAGGAGCACGCTCAGGCCGCCGGCGGCTTCGCCCAGCCCGACGACGGGCCACGGGAGTATAGCCCCGCGGAGAGGGCGCGCATCCAGGCCCGGAACGACTACGTCGAGTACGCGGACATGCCCCACTTCAACTTTCGGCCCGAGACCTCCATCCGCCTCATCAGCCGGTCGTACCTGACCATGATCGGGACCATCGTCAAGCGCATGACCGACCGCTTCGGCGAGGACGCCTGGGCCATCCTGCACGACATCGCCTGGGAGATCGGCACCCAGCGCGCCGAGGGCATCCGGCGGCGCCACGGCATCGACCCCGAGGACATGCACACCATCTTCCAGTACTTCCGCTTCGAGTACGAGCTGTTCCAGGGCAAGCCCGAGGACGTGAAGCTGCTGAAGTTTTCGGACAAGGTACTGCACGAGCACCTGTACAAGTGCGGCTTGACGGCGGCCTGCGGGCAGTGCCCGGACATGTGCTGGCGTTTCTTCAAGGTCATCGACGAGGCCACGCTGAAGGCGCTGGGGGCGAAAATGAAGCACTTCGACGTGCCCAAGTGGCCGTCGCGGGGCGACGCCTACGAAGAGACCTACTACGAGCTGGAGGGCGCCGAGCCCTACGAGGCCAGACCGCTAGCGGACTCGAAACCGCCGTATGATTACTAGCTAGCGAGGCGTGGTAAACTCTGGCGCAAAGAGGGCTTTTGCGCAGTGTCCCAGAATATTGTGGCTATTATCTGCGACTGTGACGGCACACTCTGTCCGGACACTTCGGACGCCGTCGTCAGGAAACTTGGGCTGGACTCCTCCCGCTTCTGGAAGCAAGCAGAAAGTCTGGTGGAAAGCAGCTGGGATCCGCCCCTGGCCTACTTGACCCAACTGCTGCGCGAGGCCGCTCGGACTGGAAGACCGCTCACGAAAAGAATGTTGGAGGATGTTGGCCAGCAAGTTGTCTTTTATCCCGGAGCCACCGATTTCGTGCAGCGCTTAGCTTCCAGGTTGAATGGGTCCGGTGATTACCGGCAAGCTGAAGTAACCCTCGAATGGTACATCGTCAGCAGCGGTATCGAGGAGCTTTTGCGAGCGACGCCTGCGGTGGCCAAAGCGAAAGACATCTTCGGCTGCAGCTTCGAGTACGATGCTCAGGGAACGGCAACGGGCGTAAAGCGCGTCGTCACCTTCACTGAAAAGACCAAGTTCGTGTTTGCGATAAACAAGGGGATATCCGGCGAAGAGCTCCGCAAGAAACCTTACCGAGTGAACGACGCCATGGCGTCTGCAGACCGCAGAGTCCCCTTCGAGCATATGGTGTACCTGGGCGATGGCCCTAGTGACATCCCCTGCTTTTCGATGATCAAGGCGCTCAAGGGCCACGCCATCGGCGTCACCGCTCCTGGGGACGCGGAATTCCGAAAGCCCTACGAGCTGGCGCAGGGGTACAGACTGACCGTGGGGCCCTACACAGCGGATTATAGGGATGACACCGACCTGATGAAGATGCTCTGGCGGATAGTCGAGAGCATCGCGAATTCAATTGTGGAGAAACGCGCCCAGAGGATGCGTCCCTCTCCTCACCCCTAGCCCAGCGGCGGCTCTCCGATTCCCTCCACCCACCCGCTTTCCCCGCCTCGGACGCCTGGCCATCCTGCACTCTATCGCCTGGGAGATCGGCACCCAGCGCGCCGAGGGCATTCAGGTGCAAGGGCCGCTTGCCAGTGCTTCCCCGAAACCAGTGTCGATGCCCTTGGCGCCTTCTTCTGCAAGTCTAGTGCTAGTCTCTTGGCGGCGGCGGTCCTCGCTGCTTCGAGTAATTGAGCCAGGCAATAACTATGGCTCCGACCGTCACGATCAACGCTACTAATACAAACGCCTCTGCGAATTTCATGGCTTGCCCTTTTGCTTGTTCTGATCCTCTTTGGGCCGCTGGACGATTTCCTCTGCTTGTTGAACGGCCTCCTGGGCATTCCGTTGGGATTCTTCGGGCGGCGGTCCTCGCTGCTTCGAGTAATTGAGCCAGGCAATAACTATGGCTCCGCCCGTCACGATCAACGCCAGTAATACAAACGCCTCTGCGAATTTCATGGCTTGCCTCCCAATACATCGGGGCCTAGGATGAAGTTCTGCCCGGCGGGAAGGACGATCACCTTGATGTCAGGGCCCAATTTCTGCACCAGCTGATAACGAATGACCGCGTCCGTGAGGGTCTCGTTAACCAGCTTGTTTGCCTTGGCTTGGGCCTCGGCGACGGTCAAGATCGCCGCTGCCTGACCGTTGGCCTCGGCAATGGCAGCGCTAGCCCGCCCCTCCGCGGTTTGCTTAGCCTGGCGCGCCTCAACCTCGATCTGCCTGAGCTTATTCTCCGCTTCAAGCGCTCGCTGTGCAGCAGCAACCTTGGCCTCGACGGCCTGAGCAAACACTGGCGAGAACTTGAAGTCCGTAATACTCAAAGTCTGCACCAGAATGTCATACGTAGCCAGCCGCTCTGTGAGGTTCGCCTGAATCGCCGCCTTGACCTTCGCACGTTCGGTGATCAACTCCTCGGCATTAAAGAGCGCGGTTATGGCCTTGACCGATTCCTGAACGGCTGGTTTCATGACCCGCTCCACATAGTCGCGCCGGAGGTTCTGGTAGACTTCAGGAGCTCGCTCAGGGTTCAAAGCGTAGTTCAACGTCACCGTACTGCTCACGTCCTGCAGGTCCTTCGACCCGGCACTCGCGCTGGCTTCATAAGCATGAGTCTGGACATCCATGACTTCAACAGACGCAGTGAAGGGTGTTATCAGATATGGACCTGGCCGTTTCACTTCGCCTGTAACTGCGCCTAGGTTCAGAACCACGCCCACGTTGCCGGCCTCGATCTGTCCCACTGACATGACCATAAAGATGGCGAACAGAAAGAGTACAAAGCCGACGCCTAGACCCCAGGGCCGCAGCGCAACTTGCGGGCCCTTACTGCGGGCATCGCTCGGAGTGAAGCGAATGCTGAGTGCTGCCAACAGGATGATCGCTACCAAGACCACCAGAAATTTCAGTCCAAACACCATCTAGCCGCTCCTTTCGAGCTACTCGGCTTGCTCTGCACAATAACACAGGTCGCTGGGCAACGGCTTTACCTGCTACCCTTCCTTCCAGCCTGTCGCTTTCCCAGCCTCGAACTCCATTTTCGCCGCCGCCAACAGCGCGGGGTCGGACAGCACGTCTATCGCCGTGAGGGCCAGGGCGCGGGTGCCGTCCAGCAGCGCCTGCTGGCCCTCCGGCGCCGCCGCCCAGCGCACGAACTCCGGCGTGTGCAGCGATACCTCGGGCGGCGCCACCGCCAGCATCGGGTGGATGGCGGGCACCACGGCGCTGACGTTCCCCATGTCTGTCGAGCCCATCGCCTGGGGACGGTCGGGCGCCTCGATGCTCGCGGGGTCGCGAAAGCGGCCCAGGTTCACGCGAAAGGCCTCCGCCAATACCCGGTTGGCGTGCATGGCGGCGTAGCGGGCTGAGGAGAAACGGTACTCCAGGCGAGCGCCGGTGGCCAGGGCGCCGGCCTGGAAGCAGGCCAACGTCCGCCCGATGAGCTCGTCCAGGTAGTCGTCCTCCACCGCCCGCACCAGGAAGGTGCCCGCGGCGTGGGCGGGGACGATGTTGGCGGCCTCGCCGCCGTCGGTGATGATGCCGTGGATGCGCGCCGTGGGCCGGATGTGCTGGCGCAGGCTGTTGATGTTGTTGTAGGACTGGACCAGGGCCTCCAGGGCGTTGATCCCCCAGTCGGGATGGGCAGCGGCGTGGGCGGCCTTGCCGAAGAACTCCACGTCCAGGGCCACGCACGCCAGGGCGGCGTTGACCACGGCGTTGCGGCCGCTGGGGTGTATCTGCAGGGCGCAGTCCACCTGGTCGAAGGCGCCCTGCTCCACCATGGGGACCTTGCCGCCCCAGACCTCCTCGGCGGGGGTGCCGAAGACGACCACGCAGCCGCCCAGGGCGTCCACCGCGCCTTTCAGGGCGACGCCCGCGCCCGCGGCCGCGGTGCCGATGATGTTGTGGCCGCAGGCGTGGCCCAGCTTGGGCAGGGCGTCGTACTCGGCCAGGATGGCGACGGCGGGGAGTCCCCCGCCATAGCTGGCCCGGAAGGCCGTGGGCATGGCGCAGATGCCGCGCTCGACCCGAAAGCCGTTGGCCTCCAGGTAATCGGCCAGCAGCTTGGAGGCGCGGTGCTCCTGGAAGGCGACCTCGGGGTGGCTGTGGATGTCGAGGCTGAGGTGGCGCAGCTCGTCGCCCCGCCCCTCGACGGCCGCGGCGGCTTGGTCCTTTAGCCTCGGCGTGTCTTTGCCTTTGCTAGCCATGGCCATCGCCGCTCTCCGGGCCGGGATGACCTATTATAGGGCGGCGATACCGCGCCAAGGGATAGGATATGGCTCCAAGAGACCCCTGGGATGATACCCGGCCGCTAGCAGGGGAAACGCCCCCGGCGCGCCGCTCCGCGGCCACATTGGACCGCTTCCAGGGTTGCCTGGTGGGGCTGGCCGTCGGAGGCTCCCTGGGCGCCGTGCTCCAGGGCTTGAGCCCCCCGGACGCGGCGCAGCGCTGGCGCATCCTGACGGAGCGGGAAGGCCTCCTGCCGCCTGCCGTCACCACGGGCCTGGTCCTGTGTGTCGCCGGCGGCGTCCTGGCCCAGGGCTCCTTTGACCGCGAGGCGGCGGCGCGACGCCTGCTGGAGTGGCGCCGGGCCGCCCGGCCCGCGCTCAGCCTGACCGCCACGCTGGCCCTGGACGCCCTGGAGTCAGGAGCCACACTGGACGAGGCCGCCCTGGCGGCGGCCCGCCAGCGCGGCGACGAGGCGGCCGACGCCGGCGCCCTGACAGCCGCAATCCCCCTGGCGCTGCTGAACGTCTACGACCCTTCCGCCTTGCAGTGGGATGCCATGCTCTGCGCCCTCATCACCCACTGGGACGAGCGGGCTACCTGGGCGGCCATCGCCCTGAACTTGCTGCTGGCGGAACTGCTCAATGAGCAACGCGAGGACTATCTGCGGCGGGCCGCGGAGCGGCTGGAAGAGGCTGCGGTGCGGTCGGCCCTGCTGCAGGCGCCGTCCCTCTCCCCCGGCCAGGTCCGAGCGGGCAGCTTCGCCCCCCGCGCCCTGCAAGCCGCGGTCTGGGCCTTTCACGACGCGGCGTCGTTTGAAGACGCGCTGCGGAGGGCCCTGGAGCTAGGGGGCGAGGCTACCACTGTAGGAGCGGTGACAGGAGCGCTGGCGGGGGCCTACTGGGGTCTGGAGGGCATTCCCGCGCGCTGGGCGGAGGCGCTAGCGGAGCGGGACGAGCTGCTGCGGGCGAGCGGCGGACTACACTTGCTGGCGCATCGCCCCGGCTGAGGCGGGCGTAAGAGGCGCCAGGGCCCGCAGCTTGGCGATGATCCCCGGGAGCACCTGGAGCACGTAGTCCACGTCGGCCTCGGTGTTGTCAGGCCCCAGGGTCAGCCGCAAGCTGCCGTGGGCGATCTCCAGGGGCACTCCCATGGCCTTGAGGACGTGGGAGGGCTCCAGGGAGGCGGTGGAGCAGGCGCTGCCGCTGGAGGCGCAGACCCCCGCGAAGTCCAGGTTCAGCAGGATGCCCTCTCCCTCCACGTGCTCGAAGGAGAAGTTGGCATTGTTGGGCAGTCGCTGGGTGGGATGGCCGTTGAGGCGTACGCCGGGTATGCCGGCCCGAACGCCCGTGACCAGCCGCCCGGTGAGGGCGTCCACCTTCCGGCTGTTGCTCTCCCTGGAGTCCGCCGCCCGCTTCAAGGCCACGGCGGTGCCGACGATGCCGGGTACGTTCTCCGTCCCGGAGCGCCGGTTGCGCTCCTGCCCCCCACCGGCGTTCTGCGCCTCGAAGGGCGTCCCGCGGCGGATGTAGAGCACCCCGGTGCCCTTAGGCCCGTGGAACTTGTGGGAGGACAGGCTGAGCATGTCCACGCCCAGGGCGTCCACGCTCAGGTCGAGCCATCCCGCCGCCTGGACGGCGTCGGTGTGGAAGACGATCCGCCGCCCGAGGGCCTTGGCGCGGGACTTGACCACCCTGGAGAGCTCGGCTATGGGCTCCACTGTCCCCACCTCGTTGTTGGCGTACATGAGGGAGACGAGGACGGTCTTGTCCGTCAGGGCTCGCTCTAGGTCATCGGGGTTGACGAGGCCGGTGGAGTCCACCGGCAGATAGGTGACGTCGAAGCCGAACCGCTCCAGGGACTGGCAGCTATGGAGGATGGCGTGGTGCTCGATGGCGCTGGTGACGATATGGTTGCCCACCTGGCGCTGGGTAAAGGCGGCGCCTTTGATGGCGGCGTTGTCGGACTCGGTGCCTCCGCTGGTGAAGACCACCTCCCGGGGACGGCAGCCCAGTACCTGCGCCACCGTCTCCCGGGCTTCGTCGAGGGCCTTGCGGGCCTCCTGGGCCAGGGTGTAGATGCTGGAAGGATTGCCGAAGCTCTGGGAGAAATAGGGCAACATCGCCTCCAGCACCGCCGGGTGCACCGGGGTGGTGGCGGCATGGTCCATGTATATCAGTCTGCCCACGGAGGCTTCCCTTCCGGCCTGCTTACCTGACTCTCCATCATTATAGCCCTGTCAGGCCAAAGTCAGACTAGGTAGTGGGTAGTGGGTCAATTTGGATCCGGCAGCGCCAGCTGGCTGAGGAGGTCGTCGATCACGGCTCTCGGCGTGAGTTTGATGATCAGGGCCAGCGTGCCGAGGACGATGGCGACATCGTCCACGTAGCCCAGCACGGGGATGAAATCGGGGATGATGTCGAAGGGCATTGCTAGGTAAGCCGCGAGCAGAAAGGGGAGCGTCTTGACGAAGAACGGCACTCTGGGGTCGCCAACAATCATGCGGAAGAACTTCAGCTTGCGTAGAGACCGCAATCTCAGGAACGAAGCGTAGGGCTCGCGCTTCTGTAGTTTTCGACTGACGAGGTACAGGATTAGGACGAGGGCAAGGAGACCGAGCAAGGCAAACAGGACGATGTATGGCCAAGACATCGTGGCTTCCGCCCTATCAGCGTGTTTTCAGGGTGTCAGCGTAGGATACCTGGCCTGAAGATCGGTGGCCAACCGTTCCATGGACTGGTGGGTGCCTGCTGGCAGATCGGCCTCCGCGCCCTGGTAGCAGGCCTCAGTCCCGCCGTCGTCAGCAGGGGTCAGGACGGCGTCGCCCATGGCGAAGAGGATGTTGTCCTCTTTGAAGATGTGCTGTCGCAGCAGGGAGATGTACTGTTCGCAAAGGGCCAGGATGCCCTCCACGCCCATCCCGGTGGTGGCGAAGGCGTCCAGGGCGGCGGTGATGCGCTGCACCAGCTCGCGCCCCTGTTGGTGCTCGGCCAACATGACCCCAATGGGCCCACCTTCCCTGGGTATGCCTCGCCTCTCCAGGCAGGGGAAGAGGCAGCGTTCCTCCTTGCGGTGATGGCAAGCGTCGATGAAGGTGCGGCTGAATTCTAGGGCCTGGCGCAGGGAGGGGGCATCCGGCGGCGCCCCGCGGCGGGCGGCCTGGACCAGTCCCTCCAGGGCAGCCAAGACGCCCTGGATAACCCGGTGGTCCCGACGCAGCTCGTCCGTTGACTTCATCGTCTGTCCAGGCTCAATTCGGGGGGACAGCGGTCCCGGGCCTAGCGGGCGCGACGACGCGCAGCGACCGCTACCGGCGCCCCCGCCATCTTCCTGCCCACGGCAGCCACGACCGGGCGTACGCTCCCCATAAGCAGCTTGAAGTTTTCGAAGGTGAGGGACTGGGCGCCGTCGCTGAGGGCATGGTCCGGACTGGGGTGGACCTCGATCATGAGGCCATCGGCGCCCGCGGCCGCGGAGGCCAGGGCCATCGATTGGACCAGATACCATTTCCCGGTACCGTGGCTGGGATCGGCGATGACGGGTAGATGGCTCAGCTTGTGCACCAGGGGAATGGCGCTCAGATCAAAGGGGTTGCGCGTATAGGTCTCGTAAGTCCGGATGCCGCGTTCACAGAGGATCACCTGGCTGTTCCCATGCTGGAGGACGTAGTCGGCCGCCAGCAGCCACTCCTCGATGGTGGCGGAGAGGCCACGCTTGAGAAGGACAGGCTTGGACGCCTTGCCTAACTCATCGAGGAGGATGAAGTTCTGCATGTTGCGGGCGCCGAGCTGAAGGATATCCGCGTAGCGGGCTACCAGCTCCACGTCGCGCTCGCTCATGACCTCGGTCACCACCGGCAGGCCCGTCTCCTCCCGCGCCTCGGCCAGGAGCTTCAACCCCTCCTCGCCCAGGCCGCGGAACTTATAGGGGGAGGTGCGGGGCTTGAAGGCGCCCCCACGCAAGATGGTGGCGCCGGCCGCCTTCACCGCGCGGGCGGTGGACAGGAGCTGTTCCCTGCTTTCCACCGAGCAGGGCCCCGCCATGACCACCACCTCCGCGCCCCCGATGGTCACCCCTCCCACTTTGACCACGGTGTCGTCGGGGTGGAACTCACGGCTGGCCAGCTTGAACGGCCGCGAGACCACCAGGACTTGGTCCACTCCGGAGAGCGCCTCCAGGGCATCTTTTAGCTCAGGGTAGGGAGAGCCCAGAATGCCGATTACAGCTCGCTCCTCACCCTTGGAGATGCTGGAGCGCAGGCCGGCCTCTCGGATGTGCTGCGCCACGGCCTCGATCTCTTTCTGGCTGGAACCTTTCCTCATCACGACGATCATGGCTGCCTCCCAGAGCTTCGCGGTTGTCCTCACGGCGCCGGTTTGAAAGCGCCCTGCCCGGCAAGATCAGAGCGCAGGCTCACCGCCCCCTTCAAGTATATGTGCCGCAACTCGCTCGCCTTCTTGGTGGTGTTGACCAGCACCAGGACGCGGATGCATTTAGGCATGGCTCCGGGCACGTTCATCTCGTGCCCGCAAAGCAGGGCCAGCTCCGTCCAACCAAGCTGGCGAGCGGCTACTGCCGGGAACTCGGCGTTGACATCGGCGGTGGTGGTGAAGAACGCGCAGGCGATATCTTCGCGCTCGATACCGTTGGCCGCCACCACCCGTCCCAACAACTCCTGGGTCGCCGCCAGCACCTCATCTCGGGTGTTGTGCTCCACGGTGGTGGCGCCCCTGATACCCCGGCACCAGCGAGATCCCTTATCTTTCATTTAACTACCCCCTGACCAACCCGGCGATGAAGCGCGCCGCCTGCTGGACCTGTTGGCCAGCCGGCGTTTGCTCGATGACATCAAGGAGGGCGCTGGCCACTATGGCCGCCTCCGCTTGTCCCTGCAAGGCCTCCACGTGGGCCCTGGAGGAGATGCCAAACCCGACCGCTAGGGGTAGGGAGGTATGAGAGCGCACTCGGGCCAGGAAGCTGGGCAGCTGCTCGGGAAGCCGGGCCCTGGCGCCCGTGACCCCTGCGATGCTCACGCAATAGACGAAGCCCGCGGAGCGGGCCCCAATGGTCCCCAGCCGCTCCTCGCTGCTGGTGGGGGCCGCCAGGTAGACCAGGTGCAGGCCCCGTTCGGCGCAGGACCGGGCCAGCTCAGCGCCCTCCTCGGGCGGCAGGTCCGGCACTATCAGTCCGTCGGCGCCAGCCTGGGCGGCCTCGGCGCAGAAGCGAGCAGGCCCATACTGCAGCACGGGGTTCATGTACCCCATCAGCAGCAGGGGCAACCCCACGCCACGAGCGCGCAGGGCGGCCACGCTCTCCAGGCATAGACCCACGGTTACACCCTGGGCCAGGGCGCGAGCGGAGGCGCGCTGAATCGTAGCCCCGTCGGCCAAGGGGTCGCTGAAGGGCATGCCCAGCTCCACCAGTGCCGCCCCCGCCTCTTCGAGGGCGGGCACCAGCTCCAGAGTGCTCCCCCGCTCAGGGTAGCCCACCATCACATAGGGGGCGACGGCGACTCTGCCCTGGGCCCGCGAGCGGGCGAAGGCCTGGTCAACTCGGTTCGCAACGCTTACCATCATCGGGACACCTGGCTGAATGACGGTCACCGCCGCCATGAACTCACGACCGCCCCAGGGTACCGTCCTGGGGCGTCGCTACTCTGACGACCCCCCTGGGGCGCATAGCATAGCATGGGGGCCTGAGCTTGACAAATCGTGCCTCTCTGAACGGCCCCATTATAGGTCCCTGCGGCTCCCTCTCCTTGAGGGGCCTCAGGCAGGGTCCTCGGGCCACGCCCCGGCTGCGCCACCAAAAGTGCCGCAATCCTCGTCGCCTGGGCGTGCCCCCACACCGGAGCAACCGGACGCCTGGGGCTCGCCCCACGGCTTTGCAATGACCTCCCGTGATGGTAGAATGCTGCGGGCCGTTCCCGCGGGCGGCCCATCCCTGTGTCGGCAGGCAATCCTGTAGGGGAGGACACGACTGTGGCAGCAGGCGCTAAGGGCCGGGTGATCCAGATTATCGGCACCGTGGTGGACGTGGAGTTCCCCCCCGGCGAGCTCCCGTCTCTCTATAACGCCCTGGAGGTGGACCAGCCCGGCGGCGAGAAGCTGGTGCTGGAGGTGCAGCAGCACGTGGGCAATAACTGGGCCCGTTGCCTGGCCCTGGGGATCACCGATGGCCTGGCGCGCGGCGCGCCGGCGGTGGATACGGGGAAGCCCATCGCTGTGCCCGTGGGCAGGGGAGCCCTGGGACGGCTCTTCAACGTCCTGGGCCAGCCCTTGGACGACCTGGGCCCGGTGCAGGCCCAGGAGCGCTGGCCCATCCACCGCGCGCCCCCCGCCTTCGACGCGCAGGAGACCGGTATCCAGATGCTGGAGACGGGGCTGAAGGTCATAGACCTTATAACCCCCTTCACCCGCGGCGGGAAGATCGGCGCTTACGGCGGCGCGGGCGTGGGGAAGACCGTCATCATCCAGGAGCTCATCCGCAACATCGCCACCGAGCACGGCGGCTTCTCCGTCTTCGCCGGTGTGGGGGAGCGCTCCCGCGAGGGCAACGACCTCTGGCACGAGATGAAGGCCTCCGGCGTTATCGACAAGACGGTAATGGTCTTCGGCCAGATGAACGAGGCCCCCGGCGTCAGGCTGCGGGTCGCCTTCACCGGGCTCACCATGGCGGAGTACTTCCGCGATGTGGAAGGCCAAGACGTCCTGCTGTTCATCGACAACATCTATCGTTACATCCTGGCGGGGATGGAGGTATCGGCACTCCTGGGCCGCATGGCCTCGGCGGTGGGCTACCAGCCCACCCTGGCCACGGAGATGGG
>ORJL010159482.1_pt1 | contig 19219 bp, 20 predicted proteins | sample 1779941 | NCBI WGS metagenome assembly ORJL01 (sample SAMEA104232317, study PRJEB22302) | groundwater metagenome | biome: forest; feature: aquifer; material: groundwater | place: USA | collected 2011-08-07 | depth 5.8 m | reverse complement strand
CGGCGGCTTGTTCGGCGGCATCGGCGACGCCCTGGGCGGCATGCTCGGCGGTGGCTCACGCACCGGCACGCGCGGCCGGCAGACGATGGTCGAAGCGGCGGTGACCAGCACCGTGCGCGCCATCGGCTCCTCGCTGGGTCGCGAGATCGTGCGCGGCGTGCTGGGCTCGATCATGGGCGGTCGCCGCCGCTGACCGGCACGGGATGACCGTGCCGGTCCCATCCGTTCGCACCTATAATCGGACGACGATGGGCGCATACTCAATCCGAATTGCGAAATTTGTCCGGCGCGGCTGGGTGCTGGCGTATCTCGCCCCGGTCGCCATGCCGGTGGCGGCGGAGCATGTGTCGGAGCAGGATTACTTCGGCGATCTGCCCGTGGTGCTGTCCGTCAGCCGCCTGGCGCAACCGATCGACGAGGTGCCCGGCGCGGTGACCGTCATCGATCGCGAGCTGATCCGGCGCTCCGGCGCGCGCGAAGTGGCCGAAGTCCTGCGTCTGGTGCCGGGCTTCCTGTTTACCCGGCGCAACGGAGCCAATCCGTTGGCGATTTATCACTCGGCGCTTGATCTGTATGGAGCCCGAATGCAGGTCTACGTCGACGGCCGATCCATTTATTCCAGCTTTTACCTTGGCGATACCCATCGTGGCTTGCAAGGCATCGTGCTGGAGGACATCGAGCGGATTGACGTGTTGCGAGGTTCCAATTCGGCTTCCTATGGCGCCGATGCGTTTCTGGGCGTGGTGAATATCGTTACCCGGCATGCCGCGGATACGCATGGCGGCATGCTGTCCATCAGCAGCGGAGACAAAGGCATCGACGACACCGTGGCCCGCGTCGGCTGGGGTGGGCTGGGGGCAAATTTTCGCCTGACGACGTCTTTCCGGAAAGATCGCGGTCTGGATCGCGTCAATGACGACACCAACCTGTCTCAGCTTCACTTTCGGGCCGACCTGAGTCCGGGGCCGCAGGATGAATTGAGGATCCATGCCGGATCAATGAAGGGAGGGTTTGGCGACGGACTCAGTCCCGCGGCCACCAATCCCGGCAACATAGAACGCACGGTTCGCTGGAACGACATCTACCTGAATGCCAACTGGCGACGGTATCTTGATGGCGGCGAGGGCATCGAGGCGCATATCAGTTACGAGCAGGATCGCTATGTCGATGGCTATCCTTACCCACTGGCGCCGACGATCAAGATCGACTACGGCGGGCGGGGCGATCGAATCGAGGCGGGCTTTCAGCACACATTGAGGCCAAGCGCCCAGACTCGCCTCGTCTGGGGCGTCGAATGGAGACGGGATACGGCTTACTCGCCGCCGTTCTTTTACAGCCAGCAGGCATTCTCCGCCAACCGGGCGAGAGCGTTTGCCAACCTTGAAGTGCGTCCGCACCCCCAGCTGATAGTCAATCTCGGCGGCATGTACGAAAACCATAACACCATCGGCGGCAGCTTTGCACCCCGCCTGATGGCAAATTTCCACATACTTCCCGACCACACCTTGCGCGCCGGGGTGACCCAGTCGTCGCGCGCGCCGGGGCTGTATGAGCTGCGAGGCGATACCCGGTTTTACAATGGCAACGTGTTGGCTGACTGGACTTTTCGCAGCTCCGGCACCGTCAAGGCCGAGCGCCTGATCAGCAACGAGCTTGGTTACTTCGGCCGTTTCCGCCCGCTCGGGCTGACCGTGGACGGCCGTGCGTTTGTTGAACGGATGAACGACAGGGTTCGTTTCGCCGGGCGTACCGGAGTCGGCGTGCCAAATGACGCGATCAACACTCCAGGCCCGCACATTCATGGTTTTGAATACCAGTTTGACTGGCAGCCCTTCACCGCAACCCGCATCCTGCTTTCCGAGGCGCACCTGCGGGAGAATAGCGGCCGGCCCGAAGAGATTATTGAAGCACCGCATCGAACCACGACCTTGGCGTGGTTCCAGAAACTTCCAGGCGATTTTGACTTCAGCCTGATCTCCCATGCCTCTACGCCCTACAGCTGGCAGGGAACAAACAATGTGCTGGATACCCCGCGTCAGCTCGACGCGCGCCTGGCGTGGGGTTTTCGTGTCGGCCCCACTCGAGGTGAAGCGGCAATAAATGTCCAGGCGATCAATGGCGGACATCAGGAATACCTGCGCGCCTACCGTTTCGACCGTCGCGCATTCGCGACCCTGCGGCTGGATTTCTGAGCAATGCGGCGCCGGTTTCTGACCCTTCTTGCCGCTGCTGGCCTATGTCTAATGACATATGGGTCGGCTTGGGCGGCAGGAGCGGTTTCAGTGTGGGTAGCCCTGTCCGAAACCGGCAGTGCGCATGCCCAGGCGGCGGAGGCTTTGCGCGCCGAAGTCGAGCAGGCGCAACCGGGACGCATCGACTGGCGCGTGGAGCACTGGACCCGGTTCGCCAGCGCCACGCCGGAGCCGCAATGGGTGGTCGCGGTCGGTACCGCGGCGCAACGTGGCATGCAGGAGCTGTTCGCGGGTGACGCCTCTCCGCCGCCCCTGTTGTCGATCCTGGTGCCGCAACTCGCCTTCGAGCGGCTGGTCGATCCAGCCCGTTTGCGCTCCGGATCTGTGTCGGCGGTGTTTCTCGATCAGCCGGCGGCGCGCCAGCTCGAACTGATCAGGCTGGCCCTGCCGGCCGCGCGCGGCATCGGCATACTCGTCGGCGCGGAATCCAGAAGCCACGCGACGGCGCTGGAGAAGGCGGCCAGGGAGCGTGGCATGCAGATCACGCTCGAGCCAGTGGGGCCAGGCGGCTTGTTTCAGGCCCTGCAATCCCTGCTGGCCGATGTCGAGGTTCTGCTCGCCCTGCCTGATTCGGCTGTATTCAATAGCCAGACCGCTGCCAACATACTGACGGCGACGTATCGGCGGCAGGTACCACTGGTCGGATTTTCCCCCGCCTATGTCAAGGCCGGCGCACTGTTCGCCCTGTATTCGACGCCGGCTCAGATCGGTGCGCGCGGCGGCGAAGTTCTGCGCCAGGCCCTGGCCACCCGGTCACTGCCGCCGCCGCAATGGCCGCGCCAGTACACCGTCGCGGTGAATCGGGACGTGGCCCGCTCGCTCGGCTTCGTCCTCGACGAGAAATGGCTCGGCGAGCAGTTGCAACAGAGGGACCGGCCATGAGCCTCGATCTGCGCGCGCGCATGCTGCTCCTGGCCCTGTTGCCGACTACTCTGGTAGCGGTGTTGCTGACCACGGTATTCCTGCTGCGCTCGATCGACGCTCTGGAACAGGGGCTGCGTACGCGCGGCACGGCGATTTCCAGGCATATGTCCACCCTGGCCGAGTTCGGCATCTTCTCCGGCCAGCGCGACAGTCTTGGCGCATTGGCCGTATCGGCCCTGGGCATTGATGCCGATGCGCGCGGCGCGGCGGTGGTCGATGAGCGCGGGATAGTCCTGGCGCGTAGCGGCGCCTTGAACGAGCAAGCCTGGCCCGCGCTGGCGCGAATCGAAGGGCAGCGCCTGGGAGCGGATGTGCTGTTGTTCATCGAGCCGGTCACGCGCCGCCGCGTACCGGTGGATGACATTTACGGTGGGATCGAGTCTCCGCCGGAGAGCGGACCCGGAGTCGTCGGTTACGTCGTGCTGGAAATGTCGCTGCGGGACGCGTCGCAGCGGGTCGAGCGCCTGATCATCATCGGCTTGCTGATTGCGCTGTTCGGCTCGGCAATCGGCGGCTGGTTGGCCTACAGGATTGCGCGCGGCGTCACCCGGCCGCTGCTGGCGGCGAGCGACGTCGTTGAACGCATCGGCGGCGGCGACCTGGCTGCGCGCATGGCCACCGGCTCGGCCGGCCCGCTGAAAGCCCTGGCGTCCGGCATCAACAACATGGCGGCGCGCATCGGCGTGAGCCAGGAGGAGCTGCGGCAGCGGGTCATCGAGGCGACCGCGGACCTCCAGCGCGAGAAAGAGGCCGCCGAGCAGGCGACGATCGCCAAATCCCACTTTCTTGCCGCCGCCAGCCACGATTTGCGCCAGCCGCTGCATGCCCTCGGGCTGTTCGTGGCGGCCCTGACCCGATCGGAGGTGGCGCAACGCGAGCCGGCGCTGGTGGCGAATATCCGCGCCGCGACCGACACGCTGCAAAACCTGCTCGACGCCATCCTCGACCTGTCGCGGCTGGACAGCGGCAATATCGTCCCCACCATTGACAGTTTTGCCCTGGGACCGCTGCTGGATCGCCTCGCCCGCGATCTTTCGCTGTTCGCGGAACACAAGGGCCTGCGGTTGAAGATCCGGCCGACCCGGGCCTGGGTGCGCAGCGACGAGAAGCTGGTCGAGCGGATTTTGCTCAACCTGGTCGGCAATGCCTTGCGCTATACCGGGACCGGCGGCGTGCTGGTCAGCGTCCGTCGGCGCGGCGACGGCGTGCTGGTCGAGGTCTGGGATACCGGCACCGGAATTCCCGAACACGCGCGCGAGATGATCTTCGACGAGTACACCCAGCTGGACAATCCGGAACGGGACCGCGCCAAGGGCCTGGGCCTGGGCCTGGCGATCTGCCGCCGCCTGGCCGAGTTGCTGGCGGTGCCCATCGGTGTTCGCTCGCGACCGCAACGCGGCTCGGTGTTCTGGATTCGCCTGCCGCTGGCTGAGCCCGCGGCAATCGGCGGCGAAGCTGCGGGCGGCACGTTTGCGCCACCTGCGGACGAGCCTGGCCGCATCGCGGCGACGGTGTTGGTGATCGACGGCGACGCGCTGGTGCGCGCCGGCATGGACCGGGCAATTACCGGCTGGGGCGGGCGCGTCATGCTGGCCGCAGATCGCGACGAGGCGCTGCGCTGCTGCCGCGCCGCCGGAGTCCCCGACATGGTGATCTGCAATGTCGATCTCCCGGGCAAGGTCAGCGGCATCGACCTGGCGCGCGAATTGCAACGCGAACTCGATCCGGCCGGCACCTGGCTGCGCGTGCTACTGGTTAGTGCGGACTGGAGCGACGCGATGCAGGCGGCCGCCCGCGCCGCGGGATTCCCCTTGCTCAGGAAGCCGTTGGCGCCTGCCCGGCTGCGTGCCGCCTTGCGCTTGCCGCTCTAAGCCGACAGCCCGAGGCGGCGGCAGAGTTCCAGCGTCAGGCCGGCCTGGTTCATCGAATAGAAATGCAGGCCCGGCGCGTCGCGTTCGATCAGGCGCTGGCAGAGTTCCGTCACCACGTCGAGGCCGAAGGCGCGGATCGAGTCCGCATCGTCGCCGTAGCCCTCGAACTTGCGCCGAATCCAGCGCGGAATCTCGGCGCCGCAGGCATCGGAAAAGCGCGCCAGCTTGGAAAAACTCGCGATCGGCATGATGCCAGGCACGATGGGTACGACAACGCCGATGGCTCTGGCCTCGGTGACGAAGTGCTCATACGCGTCGGCGTTGTAGAAATACTGCGTGATGGCCGAACTGGCACCGGCGTCGACCTTGCGTTTGAAGTTCAACAAATCTTCGCGCGGGCTCTTCGCCTGCGGGTGCCATTCGGGATAGGCGGCGACCTCGATGTGGAAGCGGTCGCCGGTTTCGGCGCGGATGAATTCGACCAGTTCATTGGCATAACGGAACTCGCCGGCGTCGACCATGCCCGAGGGCAGGTCGCCGCGCAGGGCGACGATGCGACGAATGCCGCGTTGCGTGAAGATGTCCAGCATTTCGCGGATGCCTTCGCGCGTGGACCCGATGCAGGACAGATGGGGCGCGGCGTTGTGGCCCTCGGCCGCGATTTCCATCACCGTTTCCAGCGTGCGCTCGCGCGTCGAACCGCCGGCGCCGTAGGTGACCGAAAAGAACTCCGGTTTCAGCACGGCAAGCCGCTTGCGTGTGGCGCGCAGCTTTTCCATGCCTTCGCCGGTCTGCGGCGGGAAGAACTCGATGGACAGTTCAATAGTCATACAGGATTCCTGGATAGGGGCCCCAAGCAGGGCTCAGGACTTCGGCGAACTCAACAGCAGCTTCGTCAGCAGCCAGGAGATCACGCTGTAGGCCGTCGAGCCGAGCACCCCGGCCCACAGGCCGTCCACCACGAAGCCTTCCAGCAGCCACGCCGCGAGCAGGAACATCAGGCCGTTGATGACGAAGATGAACAGCCCCAGTGTCAGCAGCGTGACCGGCAGGGTCAGCAACAGCAGCACGGGCCGGACCAGGGTGTTGATCAGCCCCAGCACCAGCGCCACCCACAATGCCGTCGCAAAACTTGCGACGTGTATCGAGGGCAGCAGCCAGGGCAGGGCCAGCAGCGCGGCGGCATTGATCAGCCAGGCAGCCAGCAGACGCACGACAGCCTCCTTGGGGTGATGCTCAGTAGCGGTACTGGTTGGTCTTGTACGGCCCGGTCTTGGGCACGCCGATGTAGGCGGCCTGCTGGTCGGTCAGTTCGGACAGTTGCGCATTCAGCTTCTTCAACTGCAGGCGCGCCACCTTCTCGTCCAGATGCTTGGGCAGCGTATAGACACCCACCGGGTAGTCGGCGTTGCGCGTGAACAGCTCGATCTGCGCGATGGTCTGGTTGGCGAAGCTTGAGCTCATCACGTAGCTCGGGTGGCCCGTGCCGCAGCCGAGGTTAACCAGGCGGCCTTTGGCGAGGAGGATGATGCGCTTGCCATCGGGGAAGATCACGTGGTCGACCTGCGGTTTGATCTCTTCCCACTGGTACTTCTCGACCGAGGCGACGTCGATCTCGTTGTCGAAGTGGCCGATGTTGCAGACGATGGCCTGGTCCTTCATTTTCGCCATGTGGTCATGGGTGATGACGTGGAAGTTGCCGGTGCAGGTGACGAAGATGTCGGCCTTGTCGGCGGCATATTCCATGGTGACGACGCGGTAGCCTTCCATCGCCGCCTGCAGCGCGCAGATCGGATCGATTTCGGTGACCCAGACCTGGGCCGACAGCGCGCGCATGGCCTGCGCCGAGCCCTTGCCGACATCGCCGTAACCGGCGATCAGCGCAACCTTGCCGGCGATCATGACGTCGGTGGCGCGCTTGATGCCGTCGACCAGCGACTCGCGGCAGCCGTAGAGGTTGTCGAACTTGGATTTGGTGACCGAGTCATTGACGTTGATCGCGGGAATCTTCAGGTCGCCGCGTTCGTGCATCTGGTACAGGCGATGCACGCCGGTGGTGGTCTCCTCGGTGACGCCCTTGATCTTGGCCAGGCGCGTCGAGTACCAGGTCTTGTCTACGGCCAGCTTGGCCTTGATCGCGGCGAACAGGATGTGCTCCTCTTCGGAACCCGGATTGGCCAGTACCGAGATGTCCTTCTCGGCTTTCGAGCCCAGATGCAGCAGGAGGGTCGCATCACCGCCGTCGTCGAGGATCATGTTGCTGTAGCCGTTATCGGGCCACTCGAAAATGCGGTGGGTATAGTCCCAGTAATCGACCAGGGTTTCGCCCTTGATGGCGAACACGGCCACTCCGTCGGCGGCGATGGCGGCGGCGGCGTGGTCCTGGGTCGAGAAGATGTTGCACGAGGCCCAGCGCACTTCGGCGCCCAGCGCGGTCAGGGTCTCGATCAGTACCGCGGTCTGGATCGTCATGTGCAGCGAACCGGTGATGCGCGCGCCTTTCAGCGGCTGGGCCTTGGCGAATTCCTCGCGGATGGCCATGAGGCCGGGCATCTCGGTTTCGGCGATGCGGATTTCCTTGCGGCCCCAGTCGGCCAGGGCAAGGTCGGCGATTGCATAATCTTTGGTTTCAGTCACTGCGTTCATGAGGGCTCCTTGAACTGTGACCGGGAGGGTGGCGAACTCACCCTTGCCCGGTACGGGTTGGGTGAGCGCAGTTTGAAAATGGTCCGAGCCTGGGGGGCATCTGGAACTACCCTTGCAGCGCTCCTCGGAAGCCCAGCATTATATCTGTTTCGAGCAATTGCGTTGCGCACTGCCGCAATTCCATCTATAATCGCTTTTCTCTGACGCGGGGTGGAGCAGTCTGGCAGCTCGTCGGGCTCATAACCCGAAGGTCGCAGGTTCAAATCCTGCCCCCGCAACCAATAAAACAAGGGCTTATCGGCGAACGCCGGTAAGCCCTTTGTTCATCCCGGAGTCGAACAGATGGGGCGAGATTGGTTCGCCTGGCCCATCATGCGCCATGTATGTCACCATATGCGCTTCAATGCAGGCTGATTGGCGACAGGGGAAACGACGGCGTGGATGGCAAATCCGATACTTTCATAGAAATCGAAGACCTGCACTTCGCCTATGGCGCGAACCGGGTCCTCAAGGGCATCAGCCTCGCCATTCCGCGCGGCAAGGTGGTGGGCATACTCGGCGTCAGCGGGGCCGGCAAGAGCACCATCCTCAAACTGATCGGCGGCCAGTTGCGTCCGGAGCGCGGCCTGGTTCGCGTGGACGGCCGCGTCATTCATGAACTCGACAATGACGGCCTGTACCAGATGCGCCGCGACATGGGCATGATGTTCCAGGCCGGCGGCCTGTTCAGCGACATGTCCGTGTATGACAACATCGCCTTTCCGATGCGCGAGCTGACGGACCTGCCCGAGGACCTGATCCACGACCTGGTCCTGATGAAGCTGCATGCGGTGGGCCTGCGCGGGTCGACCGACCTGATGCCGAGCGAGCTTTCCGGTGGCATGTCGCGCCGCGTGGCGCTGGCGCGGGCGATCGCGCTGGACCCGATGCTGGCGATGTACGACGAACCCTTCGCCGGCCTCGACCCGATTTCCCTCAACGTCATCGCCGAACTGATCCGGCGCCTCAATGACGCCCTTGGCGCGACCTCGATCGTGGTCACCTACGACGTGTCGGAAACCCTCAAGGTGGTCGACTATGCCTATTTCATTCATGGCGGCGTGGTGGTCGCCGCCGGCACGCCGGATGAACTCACGAGTTCCGAGAATCCCTCGGTGCACCAGTTCATCCATGCCGAACCGGATGGCCCGGTCGCCTTCCACTATCCGCGCGCGCCCTACGGCAGCGACCTCGAACTGAATTCCTGATGGGTGAATGCGCCGTGCCCGGCCGCCGCCGGCTGTTGCGGGCGCTGCCCGCGCTGGTGGCCTTGCCCTGGGCGCTGCGCGGCCTCGCCGCCGAAGCATCGACGCCCGCCCAGATGCTCGGCCCGTTTTACCCCCTGCGCCCCGATCCCGTCGCCGGCAACGACCTGACCACGGTCGACGGGCGCGGCCACGCCGAGGGCGTGCCGCTGACCATCGTCGGCCGGGTGCGCGACACCGACGGCCGTCCGCTGCCGGGCGTGCTGGTCGAGATCTGGCAGACCAATGCGCGCGGGCGCTACCACCATCCGCACGATGACAGCCCGCAGCCGCTTGATCCGAACTTCGCCGGCTACGGTCGCGCCGCCACCGGCAGCAGGGGCGAATACCGCTTTCGCAGCGTGCAGCCGGCCAGCTATCCGGGACGCACGCCCCACGTGCATTTCCGCCTCAGTCGCGGCGGCCGCGAGTTGCTGGTGACCCAGATGTACCTGCCCGGCGCGGCCGGTCGCGAGAACCAGCGCGACGGCCTGTTCATGTCGGTCGAGGCGGCGGCGCGCCCGCGCCTGGTCGGCGTGGCACAGGCCGATGCACCGGGGACTCTGCGCTTCGACATCGTGCTCGCGCCCTAGGGCGCACCTCAGTGCTCCTTGCCGTCACCCCGGGGCTGCAGCAGCATGGGCGTCAGGCGCCAGGCCAGAATGCCGAAGCCGAGCAGCCAGCCGCCGGCGGCTGCGGCGAGCCAGAACGGATAGGCCGCGCCGTATAGCTGCGGCGCGACGACCCGCAGCAGGAAGGCGGCAATCATGATCCACAGCACGAGCCTGTCGCCGGCGTCGAACACCACTTTCCTGCCGGTGTGGCCCTTGGCGATGCGGATCAGCATTGCAGGGATGATCAGGCCCATGGCGCCCAGCGCAAACACATGCATCGAGAAGGCACCGATCCACGCCATTGGCGCCGCCTGGGCCAGGAACTCGACCAGCAGTTGCAGCACGATGGCCGCATAGCCCAGGTACATGATGCCCAGATCGAGCCGGCGCAGCGCCAACTGCGGCTTCCAGAACATCAGTCGTCCCGCCAGCAGCAGTGCCAGCAGCAGGGACAGTCCGCCCGCCAGTGCCGGCGGCACCGCGCCGGCGCCGACCAGCGCCAGGCCGAGCAGCTTGATGGTCCGGTCCAGCGTCGGACGGCGCAGGATGTCCGCCCGGAAGATGCTCTTCATGAACTGGGTCAGGGTGCGTTCCAGCATGACCAGGAAGGTGACGCGGAACAGGCCGGTGGCCATCGCGATGCCGACCTGAAAGTGGTCGGTGCTCAGCATCAGCAGCTTGGCGAGCAGGAAGGCGGGCAGGATCAGCAGGAAGAAATAATTGTCGCGGTAGCTGTCCTGTTCGCGATGGCGCAGCAGCGTCCACAACAGCATGGCGACGATGGTCACCAGGAACAGCGTGTTCGACAGCGCAAACAGCGGCGGCGGCCAGCCGGCGCCGAAGGCCATGCCGATGCGCTCGAAGACCCAGGCCGCCGCGAGGAAGGCCAGCGGGGCGCCGTGAAAGCCGCGGATCTGCACCCAGTTCTTCGTCGCGGTGAGCAGAAAGCCGCCGAGCACCGCCCAGCCGAAGCCGAAGAACATCTCATGGGCATGCCATTGCACGGGCGCGAACGCCGCCGGCGGCAGCGCGACGATGCCGGCATGGACCAGGACCCAGAGCGCCGGCAGGCCGAGGCCGGCCAGGCAGGCGAGAATGAAGAAGGGACGGAAGCCGACCAGCCAGAGCGGGTGTGCGAAGAAGCCCATGCCCGATCAGGCCTGGGGGCGGACGCAGTTGCGGCCGGCGGCTTTGGCGCGGTATAGCGCTTCGTCGGCGCGACCGAGGATGGTGTCCATGGTGCTTTCGCCCGGGACGCTGGCGGCGACGCCGATGCTGACCGTGCAACCCGGTTGCGTGCGGCCGTGCTCTATCCCGGCGCGTATCCGTTCGGCGACGACCAGCGCCTCGTCGAGCGTGGTTTCGGGCAGCAGGGCGACGAACTCCTCTCCGCCAAAACGCCCGAACTGGTCGGGCCGGCGCAGCAGCTCGCCGGTCCGCGCAACGAAGTCGATCAGCACCCGATCTCCGGCCTGGTGGCCGTAGCTGTCGTTGATTGCCTTGAAATGGTCCAGGTCCATGATCAGCAGCGAGCTGACCCGGTTCTTGCGCTGGCCGCGTTCGAGTTCCTGGTCGCAGGCGTCGAGGAAGGCGCGCCGCGTCAGCGCCCCGGTCAGCGAGTCGTGGCGCGCCAGGTGCTCGAATTCGGCGCGCAGCTTGTCGGTCGCCATCAGCACCACGCCGATCGCCAGTATCAGCATGCAGAAGGCGTAGGTGGTGACAAAGTAGGTCTGCGTCGGGGAGAGGATGAACAGCGAACTGTCGGGCGTCGTGCCGAACGCGGAAAAGAAGCGCACTATTTGCGCCACGGTTTGCACCAGCAGCGCGGCGATGCAAAGGTAGCTGGCAAGGCTGCGGATGCCGTGGCGCGCGATGGTCTGGGCGTGGGCTCCGGTGAGCAGCATCATGAGCACGCTCATGGTCAGCACGCGGATGCCGTAGTGCGGTTCGACCTGCGTGTACCAGACCATGATCGGCAGCGAGGCGAGGATCAGGCCTGCCCAGGGGCGGGTCCAGGCGGGGCGGCCGAGGAAGCGCTGGCTGCCGATGTGGAACAGCGCCAGGCCGACCAGCAGGAGGAAGTTTCCGGCGACCACCGAAAACAGGTCGGGAATCATGCCGCGCGTGCCGAGCAGCAGCGTCGACACGAAGATCAGCGCCGAGGCGGTGGCCCACTCGCCGAGACCCCGGATCGATGCCGGGTAGTTGCGGCGCATGAAGAACAGCACCACCGACATCATGCCACCCATGATTCCGGTGAGCAGGACGACGGTGCGCGGGTCGATGCTCATGGAATCGGGGCGCGGCGGAAAACCAGGTCCCAGACACCATGCCCAAGCCGCAGCCCGCGACTTTCGAACTTGGTCCGCGGCCGGTAGGGCGGGCGCGGCGTGAAGCCGGTGGCCATGTTCATCAACAGGGGCTCCGCGGCCAGCACCGCCAGCATCTGGTTGGCATAGTCTTCCCAGTCGGTGGCGCAGTGCAGGTAGCCGGTGGGCGCCAGCCGCGTCGCCAGCAGGCGGACGAAGTCGGGCTGGATCAGGCGGCGCTTCTGCTGGCGCTTCTTCGGCCAGGGGTCGGGAAAGAAGATGTGGATGCCGGACAGCGAATCCGGCGCGATCATGTCGCGCACGACTTCGACCGCGTCATGCTGGATCACGCGCAGGTTGCTCAGCTCGCGCGTGGCGATTTCCTTGAGCAGGTTGCCGACGCCGGGCGTGTGCACCTCGATGCCGAGGTAGTCGTTCTGCGGATGCTGGGCGGCGATGATCGCGGTGGTCTCGCCCATGCCGCAGCCGATTTCGAGGATGCGATGGGCGCGACGGCCGAACACGGCGTCAAGGTCCAGCGGAGTTGCCTGATGGGGGATGCCCCAGCGCGGCATGCCTTGGTCGTGGAAGCGCCGTTGGGCATCCGAGACGCGACCCTGGCGCAGGACGAAGCTGCGGATGTGGTCCGGGTGGCGGCCCGCTGCCTTGTCTCCGGTCTGGTTCATTCGGCAGGCTCCGATTCGGCGTCGCCGGCAAGCAGCTTGTCGAGCGCATAGCGCGGCCGGCTGATCGCAGCGGGCAGGGTGGCGCAGGCGGCATGCAGGGTGACTTCGCCCATTGCGGAGTGGATGTTGTCGGCCAGGTTCAGGGCGCGCGAAAGATCCGGCCACTGCGCCTCGCCGGCACGCGGGCCGAAATAGTAGTCGGCAAGGTCGTGCACGATGACCTCGATGGTCTTGCCCTGCCTGGCATGCCAGGCGGCGTATGCGTCCTGGATCGCGACGGAATGCGCGGGCAGGTCGAGGCAGGCGGCGGCGAGCAGCGACAGCCCGTGGGCCAGGCCGAACAGGCGCTGCCGAATCAGGATCTCGGGCTGGTCGAAGGCATAGCCGCCATGCAGCGGCACAAGTCCCGGCGCCGGGTCGGGACCCGCGGCGGCCGTCCGCGGCGTGTCCTCTGCCTGCGCCGAACCCAGCAGCGCGACCAGCGCCAGGCAGGCAATGCGGTGCTTCACTTGCCGCCGTGGCCGATCAGGCCGCCGCCGGGCGAGCTGGGGGTCGCCGCGTAAAGCTTCCTCGGCATGCGCCCGGCGCGGAAGGCTTCGCGCCCGGCCTCGACGGCCTTCTTCATGGCGCCGGCCATCAGCACCGGATCCTGCGCGCCGGCGATCGCGGTGTTCATCAGCACGCCGTCGCAACCGAGTTCCATGGCGATCGCCGCGTCCGAGGCGGTGCCGACGCCGGCATCGACCAGCACCGGCACCTTGGCCTGCTCGATGATCAGTCTCAGGTTCCACGGATTGAGGATGCCCATGCCGGAGCCGATCAGCGAAGCCAGCGGCATCACCGCGACCACGCCGATGTCTTCCAGCATGCGCGCCTGGATCGGATCGTCGGAGCAATACACCATGACCTGGAAGCCGTCCTGCACCAGCGTTGCGGCAGCCTTGAGGGTTTCCGGCATGTTGGGGAACAGGGTCTGCGGATCGCCCAGCACTTCGAGCTTGCACAGGGCGTGGCCGTCGAGCAGTTCGCGACCCAGGCGCAGCGTGCGCACCGCATCGTCCGCCGTGTAGCAGCCGGCGGTATTGGGCAGGATGGTGAATTGCGAGGGCGGCAAGACTTCCAGCAATGAAGGCTGGCCCGGTTCCTGGCCGATGTTGGTGCGGCGGATGGCGACCGTGATGATCTCGGCGCCGGAGGCATCGATCGCGGCGCGGGTCTGGGCGAAGTCCTTGTATTTTCCGGTGCCGACCAGCAGGCGCGATTGGTAGGACTTGCCGGCGATGACGAGGGAATCGTTGGGCATGGGAAGGGGTCCGGAGAAGTTCAGCCGCCGCCGACGGCGACGACGATTTCGATCTGGTCACCGCTCGCCAGCGGCGTTTCGGCGTGACGGCTTTTCGGCACGATCTCGCCGTTGCGTTCCACGGCGACGCGCTTGCCGGCGAGGCCGCGCGCTTCGAGCAGGGCGGCCACCGTGACGGGCTCGGCCAGCCGTAGCGGCTCGCCGTTGATGACTACGTTCATTGCGCGATTTTACTTCAGCAGGCGACGGCGAATCAGCCTCAGGGCAATCCAGAAGGCGACCGCAGCGACAAGCAGCAGGGCCGCGACATGGCCGACGATGCCGGCCGGAATCCCGCCGAACAGCAGCGGGCGCACCAGCGCCACGGCATGGGTCAGCGGCAGCCAGGCCGCCACCGCCTGCACCGGCGGCGGCAACTGGTCCGTCGGGAAGAACACGCCGCACAGCAGCACCATGGGCGTGATGAACAGCGTGAAGTAGTACATGAAGAAATCGTAGGAAGGCGCCAGCGCGGTGACGATCAGCCCCAGCGCGGCGAAGGCCAGGCCGGTGAGGAAGATCACCGGCAGCGCCCACAGCGCCAGCGGCGAGGCGACCAGGCCGAGCACCGCGATGACGACCAGGATCGCGGCGCCCGACAGCGTGGCCTTGGCCGCGGCCCAGAGCAGTTCGCCGGCCATCACGTCCTCCAGGGTCACGGGCGCGTTCATGATCGCCTCCCAGGTGCGCTGCACGTGCATGCGCGAGAAGGCCGAGTAAAGCGCCTCGAACGACGCCGCGTTCATGGTCGAGGCGCAGACCGTGCCGGCCGCCAGGAAGGCAATGTAGGACCCGCCGTTGATCTGTGGCAGCAGCCCGCCCAGACCGTAGCCAAGGCCGAACAGGTAGATCATCGGGTCGGCCAGGTTGCCCAGCAGCGAGGGAATTGCCAGCTTCTTCCAGACCAGGAAGTTGCGTCGCCAGACGGCGAAGGCGCGCAGCGAAAGCTGAGGGAGGACGGATTGGTTCATCTCAGTTGCTCCATGGCGCCGCGCGCACCCGCGACGGGTGAAACGCGTTGATCGCCACCGCCCTTGGCGGGATACGCTTTTGCCTTGCGGCCGTCGAACCGCGACGGCGCCACCTGATCGGGAGGGTGGGGCGTTCTGCGCAGCGAAGTAAAGAAGGAGGAGGCGCCCGCAGGGCGCCGACGGATGACATGAGCGAAGCAGAATGCCCCGCCTTCCCGATCGCGCGCCAAGCGCAAAACCGTGGGAGGTTTCATTTCAGTCGCGCAGTTCCCTGCCGGTCAGCTTGAGGAATACGTCTTCCAGGTTCGCCGGTCGGTGCAGGGTGCGTAAATTCGGCCAGGCGGCGAGGTGGGCGAGCAGCGGCGCGGCGTCGGCGACATAGCAGAAGGCCGTCTCGCCGCTGACTTCGACGCGCCTCGAAAAGACCTGCGCCTCCTGCGCAGCCCAACCCGGCGCATCCTCGCCATAGACCTCGACCACCTGTGCCTCGATGTGGGCACGGATCAGTTCGCGTGGCGCGCCCTCGGCGACCATCTTGCCGTCGTCGATGATGGCCAGGCGCTGGCACAGGCGTTCGGCCTCGTCCATGAAATGCGTCGTCAGCAGGATGGTCTTGCCCTGCGCCTGCAGGCGCTTGAGGCGCTCCCAGATCAGGTGGCGCGCCTGCGGGTCGAGACCGGTGGTGGGTTCGTCCAGCAGCAGCAGTTCGGGATCGTTGACCAGCGCGCGGGCCAGGGTCAGGCGCCGCTTCATGCCGCCCGACAGGGTGCGGATGTTGGCGTCTTCCTTGCCGGCGAGGCCGGCGAAATCGAGCAGTTCGCCGATCTTTGGCCGGATCGCGGCGTCCTTCATGCCGAAGTAGCGGCCATACACAACCAGATTCTCGGCGGCGGTGAAATCGGGATCGAGATTGTCGAACTGCGGCACCACGCCGATTTTCATGCGCGCCTCGCGGGCGCGTGCCGGCACCGGCTCGCCGACCAGGGTGATGGCGCCCGAATCGGCGGTGGTGAGCCCGAGGCAGCAGCGCAGGGTGGTGGTCTTGCCCGCGCCGTTGGGGCCGAGCAGGCCGTAGCATTCGCCGCGCTGCAACTCGAAGCCCAGGCCGGCGACGACTTCGCGGCCGTCATAGGATTTGCGCAGTGCCGCTACGACGAGCGGACTCACGGATGCACGCCGGCCCAGGCGCGATGGATGAGGTCGCGAATCAGGTGCAGGCGACGGTGGAAGAAGTGGTCGGCGCCGGGTACCACGACCACCGGCAGATCCATGGGCTGGGCCCAGGCCAGGACGTTGGCCAGGCGCACGGTTTCGTCTTCCGAACCGTGAATCACCAACGTGTCGGGACCCACCGCCTCGGTCTCGTAGTGGCGCATGCCTTCGACAAAGCCGGCCGCGGTGCCCACCAGCACCAGCCATTTCGGCGCGTCGCCGAGGGCGGCGAGGCGCTTGGCCAGGCGCGTGGTGACGTAGGCGCCGAAGGAAAAACCGGCCAGGTAGAGCGGCAATTGCGTGCCCGAATTCGTCAATACTCCGGCATAGCGGGCGCGGGCCCAGTCATGCACCGCCAGCACGTCGTCGGTCTCGGCGTCGCCATGATCGTGCGTGCCTTCGGTGCCGCCGACGCCGCGAAAGCTCGGCCGCAGCGTGATGCAGCCGCGCTCGCGGAAGGCGCGCGCCAGCGTGGTCACCACCTTGTTGTCGGCGGTGCCGCCGAACAGCGGATGCGGGTGGGCGATCAGGGCGATGCCCTGCGGTCGCTCGTGTCCCTCGACGAAGACTTCGATCTTGCCGTCCGGCCCGTCGACCAGGATGCGTTCATGCCGCGACATCTGTCAAATCTTCAGGCGGTCCACGACCCGGCCATGGACCAGATGCTGGTCGATTATTTCGTCGATGTCTTCCTGGTCCACGTAGGAGTACCAGACCGCCTCGGGGTAGATCACCATGACCGGCCCCTCTTCGCAGCGGTCGAGGCAGCCGGCGGCATTGATGCGGACGTTCCCCGGCACTTTCTTGCCCAGCGCCTTGACGCGGTCCTTGGCATAGGCGCGCATGTCGCCGGCGCCGTGGTTGTTGCAGCAGGCGTCGCCGCCCGCGCGCTGGTTGGTGCAGAAGAATACGTGGTGCTTGAAATGGCTCATGGGATGGGCTCTGCGCAAAAAACCGATTATAGGGGGGCAGGATACTTGGCCGCGTTCTTGACGATCTTCTCGCGGGCCGCGGCGATCGGGTCGATGCCGAGCACGTCGGCGAGTTCGGTCAGGTAGATCAGGACGTCGGCGATTTCGTCGGCGACCTCGGCACGCTTCTGCGGTGCGAGTTCGAGGCTTTCCTCGGGCGTGGCCCACTGGAAGTGCTCGACCAGTTCGGCGGCTTCGACGCTCAGGGCCATGACCAGGTTTTTCGGTGTGTGGTAACGATGCCAGTCGCGCGCGGCACAGAAGGCCCGCAGCGCATCGCGCAGGCTGTCAAGATCAATGATTGGTTTCATGTCGTTTGGGGCGGTAGATCATCAGCCAGGGCAGGACGAGGAATGGCCACAGCGAGGAGATCAGGCGCGTGAGGCCGTTGAAATTGAGGAACTGTCCGGGGTTCCAGACATGCAGCATGTTCTGCAGGTAAGGGTTCTCCGGCGCCACGTTCACCATGACCGTGGCGAACAGCAGGGCCAGCGCCGCCATGGCGCGCTTCAGCGCCGTGGCGAGAAAGGACGCGGCGAGCCACAGTCCCAGCCCGAGCGCAATCCCGACGCTGTTGCCGGGAGTGATCCAAGCCAGCGCCGCGCCGGGCCCCATCAGCAGGGCATGGGTGCCGGTCTTGACCAGCAGCGCACCCAGCAGCAGGCAAAGGGTCAGCGGGCGGGCATGTCGGCGCAGCAGCAGCGTGCTTACCAGACCCGCGGCAAGCAAGCCGGCGGCGGCAATGGCGGTCTCGAGGTCAGCGAAGCGTTCCGGCAGAAAGGGCTGGACGGGGGGCAGGTCGAGCATCTGGCGCAGATTGCCGCTGCCGAACAGCAGGGATTCGGGTGACAACTGGGTCATCAGCCAGGCGCCGACCAGCAGCAATCCCATGTCCACGCCATAGCCATCCATCACCGTCTGTCGGCGCCAGCGGGAAAGTCGCCCCTCATCCAGTACACCCACGCCCCAGTGCGCGCCGAGCCAGCCCCCGAGCAGGGCGCCGCCGCCATTGCAGGCGAGATCGAGATTGGATGGCACGCGGTTGGGCAGGTAGTTCTGCAGCAGTTCCACGGCCAGGCTGAGGCCGATTCCGAGCAGCGCCGCCAGCAGCCAGGCGCTGTTCGGCGCCAGTCGGCGGCGCAAGCCGGCGGCGCAGAGGAAGCCGAATGGCAGGTAGGCCAGCACGTTGACGGCGAGATCGAACAAGGGGAAATAGCGGGGCCACGCGGCTTCGAGAAAATCCAGGGGATTGCCGCCGCTGTCGTGCCAGCCGGCCAGCGGGTAAAGGCTCGCGTAAATGATCAGCAGCAGGTAGCTGCCGGTCAGATAGAGGGTCAGGTGGGTGCGCGCGCCGTTTGCCACAGCCTGCGATTCTGCCGGCTTCGCCGGACCGGGACAAGGGCCGCGCCGGAATTCGCGGCCCTGCCTTTACCAGTGGCGTTGCAGATTGCTCGTGTAGTCGGTGGGGAAGGCGTCGATCGCAATCAGGGTCTGGTCGAGTACCCGGCGTGCGGTCTCGGCGGTGAGCGAGAGACAGAAGCTGCGATCCTTCGGCCCGCCCGAGGTCAGTCCCACCAGGCGTCCTTCCTGGTCCACCAGCGGGCCACCGGAGACACCGTGATCGCAATAATTGGTCGAGGCGATGAAGTTCTGGCCGCGGCGGTTGATGACGCCGAGCAGGCTTCCGCGCGAGGCGATCAACTGCCCCTGGGCAAATCCGATGTTGTAGATCGGCGCACCCCTGGCGAGCTGCGCCGCGTTGCCCATCGCGATCGGTTTGCCATTGAGGCCAGGCGCATGGGCGACACAGGCATCCTCGGTGATCAGGAAGGCGGCCGCCGTGATCGTCGTTGCTTTCCTGGTGGACGGACTGATGGCGAGGATCGGTCCCTTGAGCACATTGGGCGCAATGACATGGCAATTGGTCAGGAGCTTGTCGCCATCTATCGCCACGCCGGTGCCCAAGCCACTCTTGCCGATGATGAGGTAGGTCGAGTCGGAGAATTTCGCCAGCGTCGAAGCGTGCGCGGAATCCTGAAACAGCGGCTGTGGCGCCGCTGGCATGGCCGGGCGTTGCGCGGCGGGCGCGGCGGGCGCCGCGGGTGGCAGCAGGGCGGCGATATCCGCGCTGATCGTTT
>ORJL010264458.1_pt1 | contig 19220 bp, 21 predicted proteins | sample 1779941 | NCBI WGS metagenome assembly ORJL01 (sample SAMEA104232317, study PRJEB22302) | groundwater metagenome | biome: forest; feature: aquifer; material: groundwater | place: USA | collected 2011-08-07 | depth 5.8 m | reverse complement strand
TGGAGTGGCGCGCTCCCAGCTATGAGAGCGCCCGACCCGGCGGCGTGACGTTCCAGTCGCGCCGCAGTTCTTCGAGGTCGCGCTCGACCCAGTCCCAGACATTCCAGTCGGGCGCAAAGACGTCGACGGTCATGTCACGGCCGCGCGCCCAGGCGTGCCAGAACTCGTCGGGATCGAAGCCGCCATGCGCCGGCGTGGCGACGTCGTTGAATTTCACGCCGAGATGGCCATTGAAAATGACGGGCAGGATGTGGCCCGCCATCGGATTGATCGGGTGCATGGCGGCGGTGAATGTCGAGACCAGGATCTCGCCGCGAAAGCTGGTGTCATAGCCCGAGATCACGTGCGCGGAATCGTGCGGCGTGGCGAAGATCGCGTTGAGCGCGGCGGGATCGCCGGGGAACGGATAGCCGTTCTTCTTGTCGAAGTCCCAAAGTGCCTTGCCGAAGGTGTTCTGCGGCAGCTTGCCCAGCGCCTCGTAGCGCGCCACCAGCGCGGGATCCGCCTCGTCGCCGGCATAGGGCAGGATCCAGACGGCCGGATCGGGCCGGTCGCCCCAGGCCTCGCTGACGACGCTTTCGGCATTGCGCATCGTCATGTCGGCCACCACCCACTCCAGGTGGCCTGAAGCCGCCTCGACCATTTCGGTGAGGTAGGCCGCTTCGATATCCAGCGCGCGGGCGTACTGCAGCACGCGCGCCAGCTTGTCCCTGTCGAGAACACCGTCGACCATCACCATGATGGCGAGATACTTCACTGCCTCGGCGGCAAGCTCGCGGTCTTTCAGGATCGCGACCAAGTCGCCGGGCTCCGCTGCCGGCAGCGTGCCGAGGTCGGAGAGATCGGGTCGCCGCAGGAGATAGCGGCCCGCGGCCAGGATGCTGGTCGTGTCGGCGTGCCCGATCGTATGGCTGCCCGCCAGCGCCACCTGGCGCATGGCGCCCAGGATGGCGTCGCTTTCGCGATGGCTGACAGCCCGCATCGCCTCAGCGCAGCGGTTCGAGGATGCTCACGTAGTTGGCGACGGCGGCGCCGCCCATGTTGAACACGCCGCCGATCTTGGCCTTGGGCAGTTGCAGGCCTTCCGGCGCCGTGCCCGAGAGCTGCATGGCCGACATCACGTGCATGGAAACGCCCGTGGCGCCGACGGGGTGGCCCTTGGCCTTCAGCCCGCCCGAGACGTTGACCGGCAGCTTGCCATCGCGCTCGACCCAGCCTTCGAGGATCGCGCGTTCGCCTTCGCCCGGGGCGGTGAGGCCCATGGCCTCGTACTCGATCAGTTCGGCCGAGGTGAAGCAGTCGTGGCTTTCCACGAACGAGAGATCGAGCAGGTCGAGCCTGGCCGAGGCGAGCGCCCGCTGCCACGCGAGCTGCGGGCCCTCGAACTTGATGATGTCGCGCCGGCTCATCGGCAGGAAGTCGTTGACGTGCTCGGTCGCCCGGAAGGCGACGGCGTGTTTCATGCCGAGTGCGGTACCGACATCGGCCAGGATCACGGCGGCAGCGCCGTCGGTGACGGGAGAGCAGTCGGTGCGCTTGAGCGGTCCGGCCACGAACGGATTCTTGTCCGAGGGCGTACGGCAGAAGTCGTAGGCGAACTCCTTCTGGAAGTGCGCGTAGGGATTCCTGGTGCCGTTCTTGTGGGCCTTCACCGCGATCCGGGCCAGAGCGTCGGACTTGTCGCCGTAGCGCTGGAAGTAGGCCGAGGTGATCTTGCCGAAGATGCCGGCGAAGCCCGCCTCGATGGTGGCCTCCTCGGCCACGTAGGAGGCCTTGATCAGGACCTCGCCCGCCTGGGCCGAATTGAGCTCGGTCATCTTCTCGACGCCGACCACCAGCACGAAGCGCGCCTTGCCGGCGGCCAGCGTGTTGAGGCCCATGTGGATGGCGGCCGAGCCGGTGGCGCAGGCGTTCTCGACGCGGGTCGAGGGCTTGAAGCGCAGATCGGGGTGGGCCTGCAGCGCCAGCGAGGAATGGAACTCCTGGCGCACGAAGCCGCCGTTCATGTTGCCGACGTAGATCACGTCGACATCCTTGGGTTCGATGCCGGCGTGGGCGATGGCTTCGGTGGCGGCCTTCACCACCAGTGATTCGCTGGTCTCGCCGTCGAGCTTGCCGAACTTGCCGTGGGACCATCCGACGATGCAGGCCGTCATTGCCAATCTCCTCAGTTTGCAGTGAATTTAGGGCGTCGCGGGAACGGCGCAAGTCCGCCTCAATTCGGCCGCCCGCGCGGCGTCTGCTAGGATGGCATCGATCCCCGAGGAACCATGTCCGATCCCGCTTCGCAAGACCGCACCCCGCAGGAGAGGCCGCAGCCGCGCTGGCCCCTGATCCTGGGCAGCCTCGTCGGCGGCTTCCTGCTGGTCGCCGTGGGCCTGGGGCTGGGCTGGTACCTCTTCTACCGCCCGATCGTGAACGTGGCGGTGCAGCTGCCGGCGCCACCGGCGCCGCCCGCGCCGCCGGGCCCTGACGCGGCGCAGATCAAGGCGCTCGAAGACCAGATCGACAAGCAGAAGGCGGCCAACAAGCAGATCGAGGATCAGATCGCGGCGCTGAAGGACCGGCTGCGCGCCGACGTCTGCACGATCAAGGATCCCCTGGGCAAGGATCCGCAGGGCAAGGCGCCTGCCGGCGGCGGCCAGAAGCTCTAGGAAGCGCCGGGATCGCGCGGCAAAAGAACCGTTGCTCAATTCATGACGTAGCTTCAAGCTCTGCCGACGACTCAAGCAAGAGTCGGGGGCGGGGGAGCGTGAAGCAGGCTGTCGATAAGTTGCTTCGGGCGGCGATGGCCGTCGCTGCCGCGCTTTCCGCCGGCGCCTGCGACCTCCGGCATTCCGCCGTCCTCGACCCCAAGGGGCCAATCGCGCTGGCCGAGCGCGACCTTCTGCGCGACGCCATCTACGTGATGCTGGTGGTGATCGTCCCGATCATCGTGCTGACCCTGGTGTTCGCCTGGCGCTATCGCGCCTCCAACACCAGCGCCGCCTACACGCCGAAATGGTCCGAGTCGGTGCGGCTCGACGCCTTCGTCTGGCTGGTGCCGGCGCTGATCGTCGTCGCCGTCGCCGTCCTGGTGTGGCGCAGCACCCACAAGCTCGATCCCTACCGGCAGATCGACTCCTCCGTGCCGCCGCTCGAGGTCCAGGTGGTGGCGCAGGACTGGAAGTGGCTGTTCATCTATCCCGGACAGGGCGTTGCCGTCGTCAATCAGCTCGCGTTCCCGAGCGGGCGGCCGGTCAGCCTCCGGATCACCTCCGACACGGTGATGAACTCGTTCTACGTGCCGCAGCTCGCCGGCCAGATCTACGCCATGGCCGGCATGCAGACGCGCCTGCAGCTGCTGGCCGATCAGCCGGGCAAGTTCGTCGGCCGCAACAGCATGTACAGCGGCGGCGGCTTTTCCGACCAGCATTTCGAGGTGGTCGCCATGACCCCGGCGGAGTTCGACGCCTGGGCGGCGAAGGCCGGGCAGGCGCCGGCCAGGCTCGACGCCGCCGCCTATTCCGCGCTTGCGGCCAAGAGCCGGCTCAATCCGGTCACCTACTATTCGGCGGTCGAGCCCGGCCTGTTCGACTCGATCATCGCCAAATACCCCCACGCCCACCACGCGCCCGCCGCCGGCACGCCCGCCGGCGCGGCGCCGCGGAGATAGACCGATGTTCGGCAGACTGACGATCGAGGCATTGCCGCTCTACAGCGCGGTCGCGGCGGGCGGGGCGGCGGTCACGGTGGGCGGCGCTCTGCTGGTCGCCATCGTCATCACCTGGCTGGGCGCCTGGCGCTATCTGTGGACCGAGTGGCTGACCAGCGTCGACCACAAGCGGATCGGCATCATGTACATCGTGCTGGCGCTGGTCATGCTGCTGCGCGGCTTCGTCGACGCCATCATGATGCGGGCGCAGCAGGCCATGGCGCTCAATTCAGGCGGCTATCTGCCGCCCGAGCATTTCGACCAGATCTTCAGCTCGCACGGCACCATCATGATCTTCTTCATGGCGATGCCCTTCATGACCGGGCTGATCAACATCATCATGCCGCTGCAGATCGGCACGCGCGACGTCGCCTTCCCGTTCCTGAACTCGCTCAGCCTGTGGCTGACCGCGTCCGGCGCCGGCCTGGTGATGGTGTCGCTGGTGATCGGCAAGTTCTCGACCGCGGGCTGGACCGGCTATCCGCCCTATTCCGGCGCCGAGTACAATCCCGGCGTCGGCGTCGACTACTGGATCTGGGCGATCCTGATCAGCGGCGTCGGCTCGACGCTATCGGGCATCAACTTCATCGTCACCATCCTCAAGCGCCGGGCGCCGGGCATGACCCTGATGCGCATGACGCCGTTCGTCTGGACGGCGCTGTGCTCGTCGGTGCTGATGGCCTTCGCCTTCCCGGCGCTCACCGTGGCGTGCGCCCTCTTGGCGCTCGACCGCCTGTTCGGCATGCACTTCTTCACCAATGCCCACGGCGGCAACATGATGAACTACCCCAACCTGTTCTGGATCTGGGGCCATCCGGAGGTCTACATCCTGATCCTGCCGGCCTTCGGCATCTTCTCGGAGGTCGTGGCGACCTTCGCGCGCAAGCGCCTGTTCGGCTACAAGTCGCTGGTCTACGCCACGGCGGCGATCGCGATCCTGTCGTTCACGGTGTGGCTGCACCATTTCTTCACCATGGGCTCCAGCCCCAACGTCAACGCCTTCTTCGGCATCACCACCATGATCATCGCCGTGCCGACCGGCGTGAAGGTGTTCAACTGGCTGCTCACCATGTACCGCGGCCGCATCGACTTCCATCCGTCGATGCTGTGGACGGTCGGCTTCATGGTGACCTTCGTGATCGGCGGCATGACGGGCGTGCTGCTGGCCATCCCGTCGGCCGACTTCCTGATGCACAACACGACCTTCCTGGTCGCGCACTTCCACAACATGATCATCCCCGGCGTGCTGTTCGGCTACGTCGCCGGCTACATGTACTGGTTCCCCAAGGCCTTCGGCTTCACGCTCGACCGCAAGTGGGGCGCGGCCTCGTTCTGGTGCTGGATGATCGGCTTCTATCTCGCCTTCATGCCGCTCTATGTCCTGGGCTTCATGGGCATGCCGCGCCGCATGGAGCACTACAACGACCCCTCCTGGCAGCCCTACCTGATGGTTGCCGCGGCGGGCGCCGGCCTCATCCTGGTCGGCATCGCCTGCATGGCGATCCAGCTTGTCGTGAGCGTCCGCGACCGCCGCAGGACGGCCGACGTGTCGGGCGATCCGTGGGACGGCCGCACCCTCGAATGGGCGACCGCCTCGCCGCCGCCGGCCTACAATTTCGCCGTGCTGCCCGAGGTCCGCGATCGCGAGCCGCTGCTCGACATGAAGGAGCGCGGCACGGCCTGGCAAAGGCCGCCGGCCTACCAGGACATCCATCTGCCGAAGAACTCGATGGTGGGCGTGGTCATGGGCGGGCTCGCCTTCGTGCTGGGCTTCGCCATCATCTGGCACATCTGGTGGCTGGCGGCCGCCTGCGGACTCGCCATGTGGGTCGCCATGATCGCGCGCTCCTCCGATGACGACGCCGAATTCAAGGTCTCCGCCGCCGAGGTGAAGCAGATCGAGGACGCGCGCTACCGCGCCCTCGCCAGCCAGACGGCGAGCCGGACATGAGCGCCGCCGTCATGCACGCGACACCGGCCGCCCCCGAAGGCGGGGCCGCCGCCACCCACGAGCAGCGGGCGCTCGGCTTCTGGCTCTACCTGATGGGCGACGCCGTCATCTTCGCGCTCCTGTTCGCGACCTATGTCATCATGGTCGACAACACCGCCGGCGGCCCCGGCGGCAAGGCGCTGTTCAACCTCCGGAACGCCGGGCTCGAGACCCTGCTGCTGCTGGTCAGCAGCACCACCTTCGGCTTCGCCAGCCTCACCGCCAGGACCGGCAACCGCACCGCGGTGCTGTTCTGGCTGCTCGTCACCTTCGTGCTGGGCGCGGGCTTCGTGTTCCTGGAGCTGCGCGAGTTCGCCGGCATGATCGGGGCCGGCGCCGGCCCCGACCGCAGCGGCTTCCTCTCCGCCTTCTTCACCCTGGTCGGCACCCACGGCCTGCATGTCAGCGTCGGCCTCGCCTGGATCCTGATCATGTCCGGCCAGGTGATGATGAAGGGCCTTTCCGTGCCCGTGACCTCGCGCCTGTTCCGGCTGGGCCTGTTCTGGCACTTCCTCGACATCGCCTGGGTCGGCATCTTCTCGATCGTCTATCTGCCGGGGCTGCTGTGATGGAAAATCCCAACAACGACCATGGGCTGCGCTCGTACCTGACCGGCTTCGTGCTCGCCGTCGTGCTCACCGCCATTCCCTTCTACGTGGTCGTCACCCACGCACTGTCGCCGCGGCGCGCGCTGCTCGTCATCGGCGTCGCCGCGGTCCTGCAGATCCTGGTCCACCTCAGGTATTTCCTGCACCTCAATTTCACCTCGACGCCGAAGGAGAACCTGCTCGCCATCGTGTTCACCGCCGTGCTGATCTTCATCATGGTGGGCGGCAGCTTCTGGATCATGTTCGACCTGCACACGCGCATGGCGGTGTAGCGCCGCCGGATGCCGGCACCGACCCCCGGGAGCCTCCTCGCGGATCGCCGGACGGACCGTTGTCGACCCGCATGGGCCCCATGAATTCCTTCCTGTCCGCGGCCCGGCTAGGGGCGTTGCTGCGTCGCCCGAAGGCGGGCCTCGAGCGGGTGGGCCTCGAGCGGGTGGGCTTCGTGTCGACGGTCGTCCTCGCCGGGGCGACCTTCTGGTTCGCGCCGCGCCTGCCGATGATCGACCTGCCGCAGCATGCCGGGCAGGTGGCGGTGTGGCACGACCTGCTGCTCGGCACGTCGCCCTGGCAGTCGCTGCTCTACGTCAACTATTTCACGCCCTATCTCGCGGGCTACGGGCTGGCCCTGCTGCTGTCGTTCGTCCTGCCGGTGTCGGCGGCGCTGAAGCTGCTGCTGACGCTGGCCTATTTCGGCTTCGTCGGCGCCTGCGTGGCGCTCCGCGGACGGCTCGGCGGCGACCGGCGGCTCGACTGGTTGTTCATCCCCGGCTTCTTCGGCTACGCCTACGTCTGGGGCTTCTACACCTTCCTGGTCGCGGCCCCGCTCGGCGTCCTGTTCGTCCTTCTCGCGCATCGCTACGCCGATCGCCCGACGCCGGCCCGGGGCATCGTCCTGCTGGTCGCGGACATCGTTCTCTTCTTCTCGCACGGGCTGGTGTTCCTGTTCGCCAACGCCATCGGCGGGGTGTTTCTCCTGCTCAAGGCCCGGCCCTTCGTGCGCCTGCTGCCGGCGGCGCTGCCCTACGCCGCCGTCGGCCTGCTGTGCCTCGCCTACGCGCTGGTCCGCCTGCGCCTCGAGACCGATCCGGCCGGCGAGGCGCTCCGCTTCCTGTGGGGATGGGACCTCGGCCGCCTGGGTTTCCTGGTCTACTCGGTCGGCGCCTTCGACGCGGACTGGAGCTTCCTGCCCCTGCTGCTGCTCATGCTCGCCGCCCCCCTGGCGATGGGCGCGCGGTTCAACCGGCGCGATCCCGGGGCCCTGGTCCCGTTCCTGGTCACGCTGCTGATCGCCGCCGTCGTGCCGGTCAATGCCATGAACACGGGCGCCATCTATCCCAGGTTCGCCCTCTTCCTGCTGCCCTTCTATGCCCTCCTGTTCGGCGCCGCCGGACCGCAGGTGCCCGGCGCGCTCCGCCGGCTCTGGCTGCCCATCCTCTGCTGGGCCTTCCTCGCCGTCCACGCCGAGCGGCTGCTGGCCTTCGCCCGGGAAGAGGCGGACTTCGAGGACGTGCTCGCCGCGACCGAGCCCGGGCATCGCGCGCTCGGCCTGGTCCTCGACCCGGCCAGCGCGGCGACCTCCAGCCGCTACGCCTACCAGCATTTCCCGTTGTGGTATCAGGCCGAGAAGGGCGGCTTCGTCGACTTCAACTTCGCCGGCTTCCTGCCCCAGGTCGTGCGCTACCGCGTCGATCGCGTGCCGGCCGTCGCCCGGGGCTCGCCCTACAAGCTCGCGCGGGACTTCGACGGCACGCGGGACGACGTCGCGATCTACCGCTATTTCTTCGTCCGCCACACCGCGCCCCTGCCGCCGGGTTACTTCCCGGCGGGGCCGTGCGCGCCCGTCCCGGTGAAGTCGGCCGGCGCCTGGTCGGTGTTCGAAAACGCGAACTGCCGGGCCGGGCCGGCGCCCGGCGGCGCCCCGGGCCGGGAGCGCTGAGCCGCTACTTCGCCACCTTCGCGCCGGTGGCGACGTCGAGGACGGAGCCGTCCTCCAGGCTGATGCGGTAGATCTCGCGCAGCACGTTGCCGGCGAAGCCCAGCTCGACGATCGACACCGTCCTGAACGACGCCGGGATCCCGTCCGGCAGGATCTGGTTGAATTCCGCGGCGGCCTGGTTGAACGCCGCCTGGATCTCCGGCGTGAACCTCGCCATCGAATAGACCAGCGTGTTGTGCGGATTGTGCGCGCGCAGCTCCTTGCCGTCCTTCACGGTGTTGAGGCCGCTCACGCCGACGGTCTGGACGAGGCTCTTGGCGGCATCGCCCATGACCGCGTAGACCGGCCCGGTGACGCGCGGCAGCGGCCCGTCGCGGAGCGGCGTGAGGGCCGCCGTGGCGGTGGTGTTGAACGCCATCATGGCCTCGAAGCTCGCCCCTTCCTTCACGATTCCGAGGTCGAGCCACCACGGGTGGCCGGCGCCCTTGGCCGCCTCGGTCGTGGAGAAGGTCTTGAGCTTCACGTTCAGCACCCCCGGCAGCTTCGGCAGCGCCTTCAGCATCCTGACGGGCGTCGTCGGGTCGGCGTTGTGGATGTGCAGCACGGTGACGTGCGGGATATTGAAGCGCAGCGCCTCGTCGACGAGCCTGGCGTTCAGCAGCTTCTCCCGCAGCAGCCCGCCGATCGTGCGGCCGAGGAGATCGTTCACGTCCGCCGGCAGGGCGTAGACCAGGCCGAAGGTGCGCTTGTGCTCGCGGAACGCGGGCGCGGCGAGCGCGCTGTTGTCGATCGCGTCCTGCGCCGCGGCGGGGTGGATATCGAGCATCGCCAGGCCGGAAGCGACGATCGCCGCGATGCGGCCGGCCATATTGATCTTCATGATGGAGTTCCCCTCGGGCAGCAGGTCGACGATAGCCCGTGCGACCTACAGGCCCCGTGTGACGGACCTGTTATGGCCCCCGGCGGGGATATCCACAGGATCGGGTTGCAGGTGCGCCAGGGGCCGACGGGGCATTCCCGGCGGACGCCTCGGCGAGCGTCGCCGGAACCCTGGCCCGCGGGCGTCCCGTCAGGGGATGAGGGTCCTGTGCGGGTTCCTGCCCCGGATCATGTCCAGATGGATCGCGCGCGGCGCCTTGAAGAAGCGCGCGACGATGTAGCGGGCGGCGAGGTAGGCGGCGAGGAACGCCGCCGCGGCGCCCAGCACGCCGTATTTGCCCGACTCCCGCGCCATCAGGTTGGAGGTCACGAACCGGGCCAGCGCCAGCAGCAGCAGCAGCGCCGCCGCCCCGGCGCCGTCCCAGGTGCGGGGCACGCGCAGCAGCCCGAGCCCGACGTCCTGGTTGATCTTCAGCAGCGCGCCCGCGGCCGCGCCGGTCATCAGGCCGAAGGCGATGGCGGCGACCCACAGTTCATAGCGCTTGCCCGGCGACACGATCAGCAACACCGCCGCCACGACGATCGCCAGCGCCGGCGTTACCACCCACGCGAGGCGCGTGGTGGCCCTTTCGTTGACCTCGTGGCGGATCGACCACAGGGCGAGGGCTGCCAGCAGCAGCGCGACGAGTTGCGAGAGGAGAACGACGCTCTTCATGGGGGCCTTCCGTACCGCGCAGCATGGCCGCTGCGTTCTTCGATCGTTGGATGTAATTATAGGGACGGGCGCTGGGCACGGCCAGTCGCGGCCGCACTCCCCCCTCACCTAACCTCTCCCCCAAGGGGGAGAGGGATATGAGAAGAGAGTATGAGAAGAGACGGCATCCACTCATGTTCCTCTCCCCCGCAGGGGGAGAGGTTAGGTGAGGGGGATCAAACCCTGACCACCTCGACCGGCCCCGGCATATCCGCCGGATCCAGCAGCGCCCCCTGGCTCACAAGAATCTTCCGAACCTCCGCAACATCAAGACTCCCGCCGCGCGCGTGACACGCCGCCGCCACGCCCGCCGCCTGGCCCGTCGCAAACGCCGTCCCCATCACCCGGAGCGACGCGCCCGCCTGGCGGTCGCCATCGGCCGTCCGTCCCGCCGCAAACAGGTTTTGCGTATCGACGCTCCGGAGGCAGCCGAGCGGAATGTCGTAGGTGCCGCCATCCGGCGGATAGACGAAGCTGCTCTCGAAGCTCGCGCGGTCGTGCCATTCCACGCCCCACGCCCCCAGCGCCACGCAGTCCGCGGCGCGGCGGCCCTCCGTCACGTGCTGCCACGTGAGCGGCGCGACGCTGTCGATATGCCGGCTCTCGCGCGTGCCGAAGTCCGGCCCTGATGTCGCCAGATAGGCATGCTCCCACCCCGGCAGCTCGCGCAAAATCTCCAGATACGTCCAGGCCTGCGCCCGCCCCGCGCTCTCGGCGCGGCTGAGGCTGCGAACGTCGCGCGGATCGTAATCCTCGCTCGCGAGATAGGTCACGACATCCCCCGACAGCGGCATGCGCACCATGACGCTGCGGTCCTTGCTGATCGGGGCGACGCCGCGCGCCTTGGCCTTCCGGATCGCCTCCGTGACCGTGGCCGCCGACACGTCCGCCCCGGGCGCCACGCCGCCGAACCGTGTGCCCAGCGTGCCGAGATTGACCGCGCCGTCGTTGCCATAGCGCGTCGAGGCACCCGCGAAGAAGGCGAGGTCGCCGTCGCCGCTCGCATCGACGAAGGCCTTGGCCTCGACCTGGTGAACGCCGGCATGGTCGGCGAAGCGCACCCGCGCGACTTCGTTGTCCTCGCGATCCGCGCCCATGACGAACGCGTGCAGCAGCACGTCGACGCCCGCCTCGGCGCAGACCTCGTCCAGCGCGCGCTTGGCCGCCTCCGGATCGAACACCACGAAGACGCCGCGGTGGCGATGGGGCGGCGTCACGGCGCCCCAGCGGTGGAGCCTGGCCAGCACGTCGTCGGCCACGCCCGAGACGGCCTGACGCGGCGCGTCGCCCAGGGTGTAGAGGCCGCAATAGGTCAGCACGTTGCGCATCGTGCCGGCGCCGCCCAGGCAACCGGCGGCTTCGATCAGCCCGACGCGGGCGCCGGTCCTCGCCGCGCCGACGGCGGCGCCGACACCGGCGGCACCGCCACCGACGATGAGAACGTCATAGGTGTCTTCGATCATTACTTCTCACTCGGCGACTATATTAATGACCGTGCGCGCGCCAGACGCGCGAAGTATTTGAGGGTATCCTAGGCGCTCCTTGGCTACCAACTCGCCGTGATTGTCGCCCGTTCTGTGGTCGCCACCTCTTCTATCGTCCTGTTGCGAGCGCCGACTTGATCTCGCACTTGGGTCTCGGACTGATGCCCCCCGAAGAACAGGTACTGATGATCCCGGTTCGTAGGCACTTTTTCGCGTATAGTGATGGCTGGGTTCGGGATGTCTGCCGATGTGCGGGGGACACCTGAATTGCTGGAAACGCAATGACCGAAGTGACCAACACTGCACCCAGAACCTTCAAGATTCTTCGGAACGGCGAAGCCGAACCCCAGACGATGGACTGGGAAAGAGGCATTGAGAATGTCCGCCAAGCAATCTCGGAGGCGATGAACGCTAAGAATGTTGCCTTCTTGCTTGGAGCGGGTTGCTCATCGCTGGTGCGAGATAAGGTGGAAGTTGGTAAGCGCCTGCCGTCTCTGCCAAAGCAGCACGCGCTGGTATTCGGCACGTCGGTCAACCTGCCGACCACCTTTAAGGTGCGGGAAGCATCGCCGCGACCGCACAGTGATGACACCAAGATCGTCGACCTCTGGTTCCATGAGGAGGGTCGAGTCGCCGGTATCCAGCTTAATAATGCGGTACTCGCTGACCATGACGACCCCGAGGACCCATTTGACGGTCCAGCGCTCTAGATCTCATCGGATTTAGAATACACTAGAGGTCGCAGCTCATTTTCAATGAAGGTGTTGGGCCGCCAACCTCGCACCAGTTTGTCGACCACAAACTGATCGAAGCCTGCAAGGCCTACCCCCGCCATCGTTGTCGTTAGCCCCGTTCCCATAAAGAGATCGAGCGCTGCACCACCAAGTGTAAAGACGCCAAAGCGAACCGATTTGGGCGCAAGCCCGTCCAGCCAAGTCCCCTTCTTTACTTCATCGGCATAGGTTTGGACTAATCCCACGTCTGGATTGGCTTTTTGAAGCATCTCCTTAAATTTTCGAGCCTTGTCCATCACGTCTAGAAAATCTGAAAAACTTCGCATCTTAGAATTGATGGCACTTCGTAATGCAAACGCGCGCCCTAAGGCCTTCTGATTGAATGCCGAAATTTCTTCATCACTCCGCATTCTGGCCTGCATTATCTGGCGCACACGGTGAGTCACCAGTCTCTCTTGCAATTCGGACGTCAAGAGTTCCGATCCAAATCGAGCTGCAAGCCCTAAATCAATGAAGCCGCTATGGATCTGTGCAAGGATGCTCGCCTCGCCAAACGTAGCTTTTGGGTCGCCCTGCAATCGCCGGTAGTCGCGTACGGCGGCAGACCAATTGATATCGGTGTCGATAAAAAATCGCTCGGCTTCGAGTTCATGAACACGGAACCGAGTTATGCGACGACTATCTTGCTCCGGCAGATATGTATCCAAGACGATTCGCGCGTGATCCAGCAGGTCGGGCGCGCGACGAAGTTCGTTTATGAACTGGGCTGAGAAATCCGGCCCCTTTGCTGTTCCGTCGTTTAGTATTCCGACGGGGAGCAGCTCCACGAGTTCGCGAGCGGCACGTTTTGCCTTCGTAGCATCCTGAATGGTGCGATTTAATGTGTGCCTGATCGCATCTTCCGCGGACCAAATTTCATTCACTTTCTTGCCGTGCAGTTGCGCAAGGCCTGGTCGATGAACTGTTACGCCGCGCGTCTCAGTTAGCACTACGTCAATTTCCTGTATGAATGTTCCTCGCGCATAGCCTGAGCGAAAGAGGCGAAGCATCGTTTCCAGTCCCATCTCGCTGCAAAGATGAGACAGCATCCCCTGATTCACCAACAGGTGAATTTGACCATAAAATAGAATTATCTCTGCCAGGAGGCCGATATCGAATTGGCCTTTCGAATCGACTGCCTGTCGAACTGTAATGCGTTCAAACACAATTGCATTCACTGCGCTAGAGAGTGATACATTGCTGGCCGACATACATACGACCCACACAACACGGAGTTTAGTTTACCCGCTCGCGCCCCGCACTAGGCAGTACCGGGAAAACGCATTCATTGGTGAGTGCCAAATTTGTGTTGGGCAGGTTCACCTGGAACCGATCGACTCCAACCCTCACGTGCCGTCGAGCAGCCCGACAACAACGAGGCCGGCAAGGCCGAGCGCGATGACGGCGGCCTCGTCCGCCAACCACAGACGGTGTTGCCGGCGCCCTGGGTGCTTCGTCAGGCTCTCTTTCTGATCAACGGCCCGCGCGAGAGTTGCGAGGTAATCCCTCGGCTACCATCCGTGGTCCTTCCTACTAAGGCTGTGCTAGCAAAATGCCAGCATCAAAGAATTGTTGAAAGTAATTTGACAGATTCAGCAGGATTTGATAGGACTTTTTTATAAGTTGGGCCAAGTGCGCCGCAGCCTTACACCCCAAAAAACAGACCTCGCTATCGCCGGAACTTCCCGCGCCCCGGGCCTTTGAACCACACGGAAACCGGAGACTCCGATGGCTGTTCCTGCAGACCAGGGCGCGCGCCTGCGCGGCGTCGTGCATCACGTCGACCTCCCCACGTCGACTTGATCGTGCGCGATCTCGCGGCGTCCGCGCCCGTCTACGAGGCGCTGCTGGGGTTCCTGGGTTATACGCGCGTCAAGCAGGAGGCGGCCCTTCACGTCTGGGATCTGGTCCGTGACGGTGGGGTCGTGGGCGCCGTCATCCTCGGAGCGCCGGCGGAGTATCCGCAGTACGGCGCCGGCGCCGCCGCCGCGTTCGTGTCCGATCCCGACGGGCTGAAGCTGGAGGTCGTTCCCTTCACCGGGTGAGGGTCTCCCTCGCCGCGGCTTCTTTTGAATTCCATAAGGCGTCCGTGCCACCGGGTCTCCCCCCGGCGTGCCCCAAAAGCTCTTCAGAGAGCGCTGCGCCTTGGCATGGTCCTGACCATGCCGTCGACCACGAGAACGATATCCAAACAGCAAACAATGCCGACGGCGAACGTCGGCGCGGGCGACCGGTTTGCGACGCTGCCCCGGACAGGTTTCCGGACAGAACGCGTTACATTCAGGCGTCCAGAAATAATGCGAGAGAGCCGTGCAAACACGGCATCCAACGGCCTCGCGGCCGTGAAAAAGCATGGGAGACTTGGCCGGGGACTTGGGCAGGGAGTTTGCCCGCGTCGCTGGAGGACGGCGCCGCTTCCTACGCCGTGTTCGGGAGCGATCCCGGCCGTTTGACGGGAGGCGTTTGATTTTCATTTTTCCTCCCCCGTCCGACGGGGGAGGTGCCCCGCAGGGATAGAGGGGGCAGGCCAGGAAGCTGTTCTCTCCTTCTGTCCCCGCACCACCACAGGCCGCCCCTCCGGGCGGCCTTTTTCATGTCTGGAGAACTGAATGAACGAGCCGGGCGCCGAAAGCCCCGGCGCCGAAACCTATGTGCTGCCCGAAATCCATTTCACGCCCGACGGGCAGCACTCCGTCGAACCGACGGACGAGGCTGCCCCACCCGCCATCATTCCGCCGGCACAAGTGTCCGCGCAAGTGCCGCAAGAGCCTCCCGCCGAAGAACCGCCCATCGTTCGCCACGATCCCTTCGCCTGGATGCGCAATGCGCCGTGGATGAACCGCCGGCTGAGTCCGTCGGGCCGTGCGGCGTATCTGCTGCGGCGCGACCTCGAAGCCTTCCCGGTGATCGAAGGCCGTGATCCCTACCACGCCGACCTCGACGCCATCGTGAAGCGCACGGTCGACTACATCGTGCCCATCATCAAGCGAGAGCAGGCGACCGATTTCGTCTACGAGGAGCTCGAGAAGCGCCGCGAAGAACGGATCGCCAAGACGCTGCAACAACCAGCGCGCAATCCACCCCCGAGCTTTTCCGTCGACGATACGCTTTCCACTGGACCGTCACCCGACCCTGCTTCGCCGAATATGGAAATCGCGTCATCTGACGGCTGCGCCCAGATCATCGACGCTTGTCAAAGACAGTGCTGGATTCTCTTTGCGGACAAGGGTCTGGAAGCGCTTCCCGGCAGCGGCCGAGATTCTGTCGGACGGTATCGTCGATGTGTCCGCGAATGCGTTGCCCCAAGTGGTTGTAGTTACTAGGCGGACTCCCAGTACGGCCACTCAGATCCCACCGACGAGATCGGCGAGGGAAGTTGCAACTGAAGGTTGGTTCTGGCCGGACGGTAAGCCGCTATCATTAACTTGAGGAGTCTGCAGATATGGAAAAAACTCTCGCGTCACGCGTCATCGAGAACATTCGCTCCATGGATGGCCAATTCAACGCCTTGTACGAGCTGATCGAAGAGATTGCGGACGAAACCGAGAAGAAGAGGGTTCGAAAGCACCTTGCCGAGGTGTCGGGAATCTTGCACGCGAACATAGAAATACCGATCTTCCGGCAGTATCCGGATCTGAACCCGGACAAGTGAAGTTCGTCAGGACTGGCAGGGCACCTCAACGCTCGGTCTCATAGCCCGCCTCGCGCATGTGGCGGATCGCCAGGACAACGACGAGCCGGCCATCGACGCGATAGCGTGCGACATAGCCTGATGCACCGAACGGAATGAAGAGCTGCCGGTAGTCCGGCTGCTCGGGGTCGACCGGCCCCAGCCTGGGGAACCTGGCCAGCGTCCGCGTCCGATCGCGGATCGTCCGGAGCGCCCGTGTCGCGGCCTCGGGATTCTTCTCCGCCAGGAAGCGATGCAGGCCTTCGAGGTTGGCGATCGCGTTCGGCGAATAGACTACCTGGGCCACTTCTGGGGCCATTTCGGCGCGGGCTTGGGCCGGCGCGTGCCGAGCGAGTCGATCCAGCCGTCGAGTTCGGCCTGCGTCGCGTGGCGCCCGGTCTCCTCGTAGTCGCGCCAGGCCACGGCGGCCTCGTCACGGAACGATTGGCGTGCCTCCTCGCGCGTCAGGTATTCGCGCACCGCCTCGCGCATGAGGTAGTGCGACGACCGCTTGCGCGCGACCGCTAGGGAGGCGAGGCGCGTGCGCTCTTCGCCGTCAAGCTTCAGCGAGACCGGCGTAGCAGGGGTAACGGAGGAGCGTTTGGTAGCCATTGGTAGGGAAAGGTAATACCGAAGATTACCTTTGAGCAAGTTTGAAGATCAGCTCACCGGCGGCTTCGCGTAATGATCCGCCAGACCGTTCAACGCCGCCGCCCCGTCGCCCTTGAACGTCGGCCCGTGCATCAGCGCGATGGTCGTGGGCGCGAGGCCGGCCAGCCGCCGCAGCGTCGGCTGGGCGAGCGGCGTCCAGGGCATGAAAGGCACCTTGGCCGCGGTGTCGATGGCGGGCGCCACGATGTCGCTTTCGGTCGTGGGCTCGGCCGGCCCCATCTGGGTGAAGAGGTCGCTGGAGAACAGCGTGCCGGTGGTCTCCTCGTAGAGCAGGCCCGCGTCCCAGTTGTGCGGGATGTGCGGCGTGTCGAGCCAGCGCACGCGCTTGCCGCCGAGGTCGAGGGTCTCGTCGTTCTTCAGCGGCCGGGGCGCGCGGTCGGCCATGTCGGCGAGCCAGATGTTGCAGCCGGTGAGGCCGTGCGCCGGCGTGGCGTTGGGGGCGGCGCTGAGCCACTGGTTGAGCGCGCCCGCTTCGTCGGATTCGACGTGGCTACAAGTGGTCCAGCGGAGTTTCTCGAGCGGCATCACGCGCTTCACCGCGTCGGAGATCAGCGGGAACAGCGAGCGCTGGCCGTAGTGGAACAGCAGCGGCTCGTCCGCGTCGATCAGGAACTGGTTGAAAGTGAAGCCGGTCGGCCCGACCTGCGGCACGAAGGTCGAGAGCCGGTAGATGCCGGTGGCGATCTCGGAGATTTCTGTTTTCATGAGAGCCTCTGCCAGATGGTGCTGCGCCCCTCGCCGAATGCGCGCGCGAGCTTGGTCCAGCTCTCGCGGCCGTCGGTCGAGCGGAACGACTGGCCGAGGTTCGAGCAGACGAAGATCAGCTTCGGGTCGGACGGGTTGGTGGCCACCGTCCACGGCGTCGAGTTGAGCGTGCCGGGGAGCTTCGCGTCTTCCCAGGTGGCGCCATGGTCGCGGCTGCGCAGCAGGCGTCCGGTCGAGCCCGGCGGGCCGTTGCCGTTGGTCAGGAACACCGTCCGGTCGTCGTCGGCGCGCGGCACGATGGTGCGGGTGTATTGCCAGGGCGAATCGAGTTCCTGGAAGCTGAACGTCTCGCCGTTGTCGCGGCTCACGTTCAGGCCGCGGTTGGTGGTGGCATAGACCAGCTTGCCGCCGTTCTTCACGCCCTCTTCCTTGAGGACGGCGATGCCGTGGATGTCCTCGGAGTTGATGCCCTGGCCCACCTTCTTCCAGGTGCGGCCACGGTCGGTCGAGCGGTGCACGCCGTCGATCTCGACGCCGGCCCACACCGTGTCCTTGTCGATCGGGTCGAACAGGATCTGCGTCACCCTGGGTTTGCCCACGAAGATGCAGGCCTCGGCGAAGGAGCCCTGGGCGGCGGCGAAGTTCTTGCCGCCGTCGGTCGAGACGAAAATGTTGGCGGGTTGCGTGCCCACCACGATGGTGTCGGGATCGTCCGGCGCCTGGGCCATCGACCAGATGTCGTAGTCGTCGAGTACCGACGGCAGGTGCGTCCATTTCTGGTCGCCCTCGTTCCAGCGGTAGAGGCCGGAGTCCGTGCCGGCCAGCACTTCGCCCGGACGCGAGGGATGCGCCGACAGCGCCCACACGCGCGCCTCGAGATAGAGGCCCGATTCGATGTAGGGCCGGATCCAGGTCTCGCCGTCGTCGCGGCTGAACCAGACCGACATGCCGGCGGTGCCGACGCAGAGCAGGTTGGACATCGTTTGCTCCCTCGGAGTCGCGTTCTTCACTTCACTTCTTCACTTGGCTCGCGACAGCATATCATCGAGCAGGGCCCGGGCGCGGGTCCGGTCGAAGAAACGCTGATGCAGCATCTGTTTGTTGCGTGCGGCCGAGGTCAAATAGAAGCGTTCGTAGAGGAAGCCGCGCCCGGCCAGGGAGGAGCCGACGAAATCCCAGGCCATGCGGAACACCGCCGCCCGCTCGTCGGCGGCCACGCCGTCGGCTCCGCCCAGCATCTCGTCGATCAGCGGCCGCAGCCTGGGGTCGTCGAGCTGGGCCCGGCTGGGCGTCGTCAGCAGATTGTGGCTGCCAATCAGGGTGATGATTTCCGCCACCCGCGGCATCCAGACCGGCAGCATCGACCGCATCGGCTCCAGCGGCGCGCCGTTGGGAAACCATACGCCGTCCTCGCGCTGCCAGGCCTGTTCCAGCGACAGTTCCACGGCGTTGGCGGTCATGCGCACGTAGCAGGCCATCTCGCCCAGCATTTCCGTCGTCGCCGGCGAAACGTCGCCGATCATCTCCGCCATGCGGGTGGCGAGGCCGTAAGCGAATTCGAGCTTGGTGAGCGCCCGGACCGTCGATTGGGCGGTCATGTTGATGGCATAGCCGGTCTGGCGCATCGAATTGTAGATCTCGACGTCGCCGTCGATGAAGACCCGGTCCCACGGCACCAGCACTTCGTCGAAGATGCAGAAGGCATCCTGCTCGTCGAAGCGCGACGACAGCGGCTTGTCGAACGGATCGGCGCCCGGCGCCGAGGCCGAATCGCGACACAGGAATTTCAGGCCGGGCGTGTCGAGCGGAAGGGCGAAGGAGACGGCGTATTCGGTGGCGCCGGCCGGGATCGGCTGGCCCGGATAGACCGTCGTCTCGTCGCGGGAGGGCGCCAGCGCTGCCCGCACGCGCCCGCCCCTGACGATGATGCCGTCGGCCGTCTGCCCGACCTTCCGCACCGTGACCTTGTTGCCCAGGATCCTGGCATCGGTCCGCTTGTCGGTGGTGGGCTGGATGATCGTGTGGGTGAGCGAAAGGTCCAATTCGGCCAGG
>ORJL011340807.1_pt1 | contig 19224 bp, 11 predicted proteins | sample 1779941 | NCBI WGS metagenome assembly ORJL01 (sample SAMEA104232317, study PRJEB22302) | groundwater metagenome | biome: forest; feature: aquifer; material: groundwater | place: USA | collected 2011-08-07 | depth 5.8 m | reverse complement strand
GGCCCTGCCGGGTGACAATGCCGGTCATGTACTGTTGCAGTTCCTCTCTGCGTTCCGGGCGAATCAGGTTCTGCCGTCCCTGCACGGCGAACACGACCTGGAGGTAGATTTGGGTATAGGTGTTGGCCATATCGGAGCCAGCTTTCCAAGGGGTAACGAGGGGCGCAAACTCCGTGAGGAGCGTCATGTCTATAGCCACGACGTCATCGAACGCCAACAAGCTCCGCAGGAGCGGCATGACTACTGGTTTTGGCCCTACGGAGCTCGGCCAGCGCAGGATCTCCGCCTTGGGTGAAGAGATGCGGCCCGCGTGGCACGCCTGCCGCAATACACCGAGGACACCGGTATGGGAGAGACCGAGTTGGCGGGCTTTGAGCCGCGCGGCGGACTCATCGAGGAGCACCAGTGATGCTTTTGTCTCCAATGCCAGTGCCAGAGCCTCCGCTTCACCCATGTCCAATGCCAAGGCAAGATCGGTGGGCACAGCCCCTGCGAGGGGAACAACACGGAGCCAACGGTCTTCGAGCGCCTTCTCCAGGGCGCGCTTGGCGCAGGCGTTCGGATGCCGGCTGAGTTCCGTTCGCACCCCGGGTGGGATCGTCACTGAGCCCAGTTGCTCGCGTAGCAGATCGAGCCGCCCAAGGATGGCGAGGTTGGAAAGCGGAGAGGTGTTACTGACCACCAGCATAGCGGAGGTCAGCATCCAGATCGTCCAGGTTGTATTGGCGTGGGATGCCGCGCTCGCCCAGCTCGATTCCAAGGGCGTAACGGTCGAGCTTGGCCATGCGAGCGGCCTGTCCCAGCGAGAGCCAGCCCCTGGCGTAGAATCGGCAGGCTAGTTCGATCTGCATAAGGCGCTCGCGTTCGCCCGGCTGCAGAGGCAGACAGGCGAGGGCTTCCTCGTCGAGGTCGAGCGTGATGCTCATGGCATCAAGCTAAGGCATGTGCCTGATTTGGCAAGCGATTCCTGGCAGCCCGAGCCGGGCGGCGATTACGCAAGGGGAGGGAGGGGGAAGAGGGAAAACCCACGCGAAGACGCGAAGGAAGAGAAGGAATGCGGGGGGCTGCCCGGATTCAACCTCATGTTAGTGGGCGGTTCGCGGCTTCCGATTCTCCCTGAAGAGGGCTTTCGAGGTGGCGGCGGCCAGGAACTGCGTCAAAGCCGTCGTTGGCCAGTATCAGAACTTCGTGCCTTCGCGTGAACCAGAACCTACCACGTCCGGCCCTCGTCGAGGCGTAGGGATCGGGGGATTGAAGGTGCCCGAAGGGACGGATGAATACTGTAACCTCCCAGGCGGCGATCGGGTCTATAGGGGAGACCCGCCGTGACACTCGTGCGCTGGGATGCTCCGGGTCACTTGAGCTTCACGCACACACGGCGTACATTGCGCTATTATTTTGATTCGCCAATTCAGAGGGTTCGACCAGATCGCCCGGTGGGTGGGCTGTTGCGTTCTCGCTTTCGCGTGGCTGGTTCTGGGTGGTAGCGCCCTTGGGGCCGGCACGGGCTTGGAGGAGGCCCGGCGCCTTTTCCAGACAGGCGACTACGCCAAGTGCGTCACAATGGCCGAACGAGGTCTGTCCGAGCGCCAAAACTCGGAGGCGTGGCGATTGCTGCTCACCCGTGGCCTGTTGACCACAGGGCGCTATCGCGAAGCCCTCACGGCGATGACCAACGCGCTAGCCAAGGAATCCCGGAGCATCCAGTTGAGGTGGTTGGCGCGCGAGGTTTTTGAGCAGAACGGCCAACCCGAGGCCGCCAAGCGGATGCCCGAGGAGATCAACAAGCTGGTCGTCGCCCGTCCGAACGGCTACCGGGAGCCGCTGGACTTGATCGCGTTCGGCCAGGCGGCTTTGTCCGCCGGGGTTGACCCCAAGCGCGTGCTGGACAGGGCTTTCGAAATGGCCAAAAAGGCCGCCCCGACCCTCAGCGAGGTCTATCTTGCCAGCGGCACTCTTGCGTTGGAGAAGCACGATTACGCCCTGGCGGCGAAGACCTTCCAGGAGGGATTGAAACAGCAGCCGGACGACCCCGATCTGCATTGCGGATTGGCCACGGCTTATGAGCCGGGCAACCAGGAGCTGATGATCGCCTCGATCGAGGCCGCCCTCGAGCAGAACAGCAACCACGTAGGCAGCCTGTTGTTGCTCGCCGGCCACTGTATCGACGCCGAGGACTACGCCAAGGCGGGGGAGTTCCTCGACCGGGTCAGCTCGGTCAATCCTTTCCATCCGGATGCCTGGGCCTATCGCGCCGCGCTGGCTTACCTCCAGAACCAGTCTCAAGCGGGTGACGCGGCGCGCACCAACGCCCTTCGGTTCGCGCCCGCCAACCCGCGAGTGGACCATTTGATTGGCCTGAAGCTGTCGCAGAACTACCGATTCACCGAGGGGGCCGACCATCAGCGCGAAGCACTGCGACTGGACGAGACGTATCTGCCTGCCCAGGCGCAACTCGCCCAGGACCTGCTCCGCCTCGGGGAGGAGCGTGAAGGGTGGGAACTGGCCGAGGAGGTTCACCGGATGGATGGGTACGATGTGGCGGCCTTCAACCTCATCACTCTACGCGGGACGATGGCGAAGTTCTCGACCCTGACGAACGAGGCCTTCATTCTGCGCATGGGCGCCCGGGAAGCCGCCATCTACGGGCCTCGAGTGCTCGAGTTGCTTGGGACCGTGCGGAGCAACCTGTGCGCGAAATACGGTTTCGAGGTGAGGCGTCCCTGCATCGTCGAGATGTTTCCCGATCAAAAGGATTTTGCCGTGCGGACGTTCGGCATGCCGGACAACCCCGGTTTCCTTGGGGTCTGCTTTGGCAACGTGGTGACCGCGAACAGTCCGGCCTCACACCCAGGGCGTCCGGTGAACTGGCACGCGGTGATTTGGCATGAGTTTTGCCATGTTGTCACGCTTCAAATGACTCGCAACCGAATGCCGCGCTGGCTCAGTGAGGGCATCTCGGTCTATGAAGAGCTCGAGGCGAATTCGGCCTGGGGCCAGCATATGAACCCGCGCTACCGCGAGATGATCCTGGAGGGGAAGCTAACACCGGTCTCAAAGCTGAGCGGCGCGTTTCTGTCGCCGAAATCCGATCTTCACCTCCAGTTTGCCTATTACGAGTCTGCCCTAGCCGTCGAGTTTCTCGTGGAGCGTTTCGGATTTGACCGGTTGAAAGGCATTCTCCGAGACCTCGGTGATGGAATGCCCATCAACAAGGCGATCGAGAAGAATACCGCGCCGCTGGCGGTGATCGAGAAGGACTTTGATGCCTTTGCCCGCGGCCTGGCCGGGCGGATGGCGCCGGGCCTGAACTGGGACAAGCCACCGCAGGAGGTGCTTTCCCCCTCGACCGACGACCCCACCTCGGTGACCTGGACGATAAGCCATCCAACAAATTTTTGGGTAATGACGCAGAAGGCGCGGGGATTCGTGGAAGCCAAACAATGGCGGGAGGCGAGACCGTTGCTGGAGAGATTGGTTGAGCTTTATCCAGGGGCGACCGGACCGGATAGCGCCTACCGCACTCTGGCAGCCGCGCACCGCGCCCTCGGAGACACCAACGCCGAATGGCAGGTGCTGAGCCGGTTCGCCACCCTCGACAAGGAGGCTCCGGACGCCTGTCTGCGACTGATGGAGTTGGCGGCTCCCGTTGGGGATTGGGCGGTAGTTGCGCGGAACGTCAACCGCTATCTGGCCGTGAACCCGCTGGTCGCCCCGCCATACCGCTTCCTGGCGCAGGCCGCCGAGGCGGAAGGACACCTTCCGGCCGCGATTGGAGCCTCCGAGGTCCTTCTGCGACTGGATCCACCCAATCCGGCGGAGGTTCATTTTACCTTGGCGCGGTTGCTCCACAAAGTGGGCGACGAGGGAGCACGGCGCCATGTGCTCGAGGCGCTGGAAGAAGTCCCTCGAAACCGTGCCGCACTTCGGCTACTCTTGGAGATTAGTGGCGGTGTGCCGAGTGGGAAGAACTCCCCCGCGGCCTCCGCTGCTGACGCGAAACCATGAGAACGCTCCAGTTTCTGTTGATCGTCTGTCCGTTGTGCGCGGGAGTTTTGCTCGCGCAACGGTGGCGCGGCGGCGGCGAGGGCTCTCTCCGGGAGGACGCCCCGGTGCGGACCGCCAGGGAAGTTCCTTCGCACAGCACGGGCACACCCAATTGGACGAACGAACCCGGATTCGAGAAGGAAACCTGGACATTCGCGCGCATTCGTTATGAACGCGCTCCTTACGGTTCCCGGAGCGCCGCAAACTGTTTTACCGACTTTCCCGACAGCGACCTGAATCTGTCCTTTCGCGTCCAGCAGATCACGGCCATGAAGGTGGACCCAGACGGACGGGTGCTGCGGCTGACCGACCCCGACCTGTCCGACTATCCATGGATCTACATGGTCGAACCAGGCCGGCTCCTCTTCCGTGAAACGGAGGTGACCGCTCTTCGGACCTACCTCCTGAACGGCGGATTTTTCATGGCGGACGATTTTTGGGGACCGGTGCAATGGGAGAATTTCGAGAGCCAGATGAGGCGGGTCTTTCCCGATCGCAGTTTCGTCGAGTTGCCAATGGACCATCCGATTTTTCACTGTGTCTTCGATCTCAAGGGGCCGAAGAACAAGTTGCAGACGCCCAACATTCGCCAGGGCATTAACAGCCAATATGACGGCGTTACCTGGGAGTTTCACGATGGCGAGGAGTGCATTGACATGCACGTCCGGGCCCTCTTTGACGACAAAGGGCGGATGATGGTAATAGCGACCCACAACTGCGACAACGGCGACGGCTGGGAACGTGAAGGAGAGAGCGACTACTTCTTCCACGAGTTCTCGGAGAAGCGCGCTTTTCCGCTCGGCATCAACATCCTCGTTTACGCGATGACTCACTGAATGAATACACCTCCACAAGCCACCCCTCCTGTGCTCGTTCTCCCATCGTCCCAAGTGGAGCGCGAGACGGTTGAACGCCTCATCGAGAGCCGATCCCGCATCGAAGCCGAACTCGCCAAGGCCATCGTCGGCCAGAGAGAGGTGATCGACCAGATCCTGCTCGCCCTTTTCTCCGGCGGCCACTGCCTGATCACCGGCGCGCCAGGGCTGGCGAAGACTCTCCTGGTGAAGTCGATCGCTCGAATCTTCCACCTCAAATTCCAACGGGTACAATCCCCGCCCGACCTCATGCCCGCCGACATCACCGGGACCGAGATCCTCAGGGACACGCCGGAGGGACGTCAGATGGCGTTTGTTCGGGGTCCGATCTTTGCGAACATGATCCTGGCCGACGAAATCAACCGCACGCCGCCGAAGACCCAGGCCGCGCTGCTCGAGGCGATGCAGGAGCACCAGGTCACAGCCGCTGGCGTGCGCCACATCCTGGAGGAACCGTTTTTCGTGCTCGCCACTCAGAACCCGATCGAGATGGAAGGAACCTATCCGCTCCCTGAGGCCCAGCTCGATCGTTTCATGTTCAACGTGGTGATGGACTACCTGCCGGAGAACGAAGAGGTCGCCGTCGTCACGCGAACCACCGCCGGCTCGCCTGAGCCTATCGAAGCCTTATTCACGGGCGATGACGTCCTCCGATTCCACGCAATCGTTCGCACAGTGCCCATCGCGGAGGAGATGGTCCGTTACGCCGTCCAACTGGCCGCCGCGTCGCGTCCGAAGCAGACCGGCTCGCCTGAGTTCATCAATTCCTGGGTCAGTTGGGGCGCGGGCACCCGTGCGGCGCAATTCCTGGTGCTCGGCGCCAAAGCGCGCGCCCTCTTCAAGGGCCAGGCGCACGTTGCGATTGAGGACATTCAGGCCCTGGCCGCCCCCACGCTGCGCCATCGCATCCTGCTCAACTACCGCGCGGAGGCGGAGGGTGTCCAAGTGGAGGATGTGATCCGCCGGCTGATCGAGACCCTCAAACCGCCCCTCCGCCCATGACCCCGGCCTCCAGCCATTCCGTACTGCCGTCCGGCCCGCGTATTGACCCGCGGGTCTTGATGAGCATTCGCAATCTCGAGTTGCGGGCGCGCGTGGTGGTTGAAGGCTTCTGGAGCGGCATCCATCGCAGTCCCTATCACGGCTTTTCCGTCGAGTTCACCGAGTATCGCCAGTACTCGCCCGGGGACGATCCGCGTTATGTCGATTGGCGCGTTTTTGCTCGGAGCGACCGTTATTTTATCAAGCGCTTCGAAGACGAAACGAATCTCCGCTGTCACCTTCTCGCGGACCAAAGCCGGTCGATGGCCTATGGCTCGATCGGCCACACCAAGGCCGACTACGCCGCCACGCTCGCGGCCACGCTCGGTTATTTCCTCTTCCTCCAGGGTGACGCCATCGGTCTGCTCACGTTCGACGAGCGGGTGCGCGACTACCTGCCCGCCAGCCACCGCAGGGGGCACCTGCGGCGGCTCATGGTTGCGCTGGAGCGGCCTGCGGGTGGGAGTGCCACCGACCTGGCCGCCCCGCTGCAACGTCTCGTAGAGATCATCCGCAAGCGCGGGTTGGTGGTGCTGATCTCGGACTTTCTCGCCCCCGTCGAACGCTTGGAGAAGGAGCTGATCCAGTTGACTGCCTCCGGCCACGAGGTCATCGTCTTCCACATACTCGATCCGGCGGAGGTTACGTTCCAATTCGGCGAGCCCGCCCAGTTTGAGGACGTGGAGTCGGGCAAGACGCTCCTGGTGGAGCCGGAAGCGGTCCGGGCAGGCTATCTGCGACGCTTCGAGGATCACTGTGGCGCGGTGCGTTCTCTTTGCGAGCGGCTGGGCAGCAGCTACTCGCGGCTGGTGACGGATCAGCCGCTGGATCTGGCCTTGTTCGACTTCCTCCGCGCTCGGATGCAGCGCGGACGCAGGGTTCGGCGGGCCGTGCGCTCCCCCAGCCGAGGCCACCCATGAGTTTTCTTGCGCCACTCTTTCTGATCGGCGGACTGGCCGTTGCGCTTCCGGTGGTTTTTCACCTCATCCGGCAGACCACACGGAAACGCACGGCGTTCAGCTCGCTGATGTTCCTGCGCCCCACTCCCCCCAGGCTGACCCGCCGCAGCCGGTTGGAGCATCTTCTGCTTCTTCTGCTCCGTTGCCTGGTCCTCTGTCTGTTGGCGGCGGGCTTTGCCCGGCCCTTCCTGAAGAACGCCGCGACTGAGGACACTCCAACCGGTCCCGCCCGGCGAGTTGTCGTGCTGGTGGACACCGGAGCCAGCATGCGGCGGGCCGGTGTGTGGGCAGAGGCGCGGGGTAAGGCGGACAAGGCGCTGGGCACAATGTCGGCCGCCGACCAGGTGGTGCTCTGTGCCTTCGACCGGCAGTTGAGGACGTTGGTGGGGTTCGAGCAGTGGAATTCAACAGCCGTCGGCAACCGAGCCGCGCTGGCACGTCGCAGCCTGGCAGGCATCGAACCCGGCTGGTTCAGCTCTCATCTGGATCAGGCTCTCACGAGGGCTGCGGAGATGCTGGCGGATACCGATGTAGCGCAGGTTGCGGGGCCACGCCAAATCATTTTGATTACCGACCTCAAGGAAGGCTCCCGGCTGACGGGCTTGCAGGCCTACGAATGGCCCAAGGGGGTTGAAGTGGCGGTGGAGCAGGTGGGGCGGCGGAAGACGAGCAATGCCGGGCTGGAACTGGTCGGGGATGTGGCGGAGTCGGATCGCACACCGAGTGCCGGGGTCCGCGTGCGGGTGAGCAACGCCTCCGATTCCAAGAAGGATCAATTCAGAGTGGGCTGGGCGGTTGCGGATGGCAGTCCGTTGCCCGGCAGCCCCCTGGAGGTGTATGTTCCCGCCGGTCAGAGTCGCATTACCACGGTCCCGCTGCCGCCTGCGGGGGCTGCGCCCGAAAGGATTGTCCTGCGTGGCGATGACGAGGACTTCGATAACACCCTGTTCGTGATTCCCCCTGAACCTGCGCGGTCGAGTATCCTCTACATCGGCGGCGAGTCTGAGAAGGACACGCGGCAGCCCTTCTACTTCTTGCAGCGCACGTTCCAGAGTACCCGCCAGCGCACCGTCCAGGTTCTCCTGCGTCCACCTTCGGCGGTGTCTCTCGCCACGGAGGTGGCAGGCGCGGACCTGATTGTGGTGGCGGATGCCCTTCCCGACCCGGTGGCGGCGGCCGTGCGCGCGCGGGCGGAGGCGGGCGGGACGGTCCTGTGCGTATGTCGCACGGCCGGGATGTCGTTCACGCTGGCACACCTCGTTGGGCAGGAGAGGCTGGCGGTCGAGGAAGCACCGGCAAGCACGGACGCGATGCTCACAGAGATTGATTTCCGACATCCGGTGTTCGCGCCCCTTGCGGATCCCCGGTTCAACGACTTCACCCGGATTCATTTTTGGAAATATCGGCGGCTGGACGCCGCCGCCATCCCAGGCGCGCGTGTGGTGGCGAAGTTTGACACAGGCAACCCCGCCCTGACTGAAATCCTGCAAGGCAAAGGCCGCCTCCTGGTCCTCGCGGCAAGTTGGCATCCAGCCGACAGCCAGCTCGCCCTTTCGACCAAATTCGTGCCCCTGCTTTACTCGATACTCGAGTTGGGCGCTTGCATGCCGGCTCCACCTTCCGGCTACCTGGTGGGGGACGCGATTCCGCTTGCGGCGGATGCGGCGTCGGCGGGCATCGCGGCGGTCGTTCAACCTCCGCAGGGCGGGCCGCTGTCCTTGACTCCCGGAGCGGCCACCTTCAGCCAGACCGAACGGCCCGGGGTTTACCGCGTGGGTGTTGGGCAGGCGCAACATCGGTTTGCCGTGAACCTGGACCCTGTGGAAAGCCGCACCGCGCCGTTGTCCGTGGATGATCTGGAGCGCTTGGGCGTGCCCATTGGGCTAAAGGCGGCGGAGGCGGTTCGTGGTAATCAGAGGAAGACCCACCTCCAAAACGTCGAACTCGAAGACCGGCAGAGGCTCTGGCGCTGGTTTACGATCGCCGCCTTGGGGGTCCTGGTGGTTGAAACCTGGCTAGCCGGGCGCACAGCGCGCCGGTTCGCCGTTCCTGGAGAAGCAATACTATGAGCGACATCGCGCTAAAGAGTCGGCTCGAGCCAGTGGCACGGCGCCAACGGCAGTTGCAGTTCGGCTACCGAATGGCTCTCTGCTGGACCGCGGCCGCCGTGCTGGGCCTCGGATTGATTGCGTGGGAACGAAAAAGTGGCCTGGCATTGCCGTTCGCGATCCAAGTCATCGCCCTGCTTGGCGTGGTGAGCGCCTTCATTACGATTGTTCGCTCCCGTAGGGCCGTGACGGATTGGCGGCGCGCCGCGCGGCAGGTGGAGGAGTGCTATCCCGACCTGAAGGGGCTTGTGCTGACTGCTGTTCAGCAGCAGACCAACAACGCCGGGGAACTGGGCTACCTCCAGGACCGCCTTGTCCGGAACGCGGTGCTCGACAGTTGGAACCGCGACTGGGCGCGGGCTGTTCCAGGTTTGCGCCTCGCTGCTTCCCGCGCGACGCATCTGCTGGCTTTGGGGTTGTTCTTGCTCGTGCTCCGCGGCTTCCATTCCCCGCAGCGGCAGACGGGGTTTGCGGTGCGACTCCCCGCTGGGGTCACGGTTACGCCAGGGGATGTCGCCCTCGAACGTGGCAGCAGCCTGGTGGTGCTTGCCCGGTTCGAAGGCTCCCTGCCTTCGGCGGTGGAACTGGTTGTGGGCGAGCATGCTGAAACGGCGCGCCGCATCCCGCTCGTCAAGAGCCTGGCCGACCCGATTTTTGGGGGAAGTGTGCCGGATGTGACGACTCCTTTTGCCTATCACATCGAATATGGGAAGCGGCAGACAGGCAACTTCAAGGTCACCGTATTCGAGTACCCGAGGCTCGACCGGGCGGACGCCGATCTGACTTACCCCGGCTACACCGGCCTGGTGCCCGCTCGGATTGAAGACACGCGCCGCCTCAGCGCCGTCGAGGGATCGCTCATGGATCTCACGCTCCAGCTCAACAAACCGGTGACCTCGGCCCGCTTGATCGCCAGGGACAAGGATAAGACCGTCATCCCGCTGGTCGTGGCGGACAAGACCCCGGTGGTCACGCTTAAGCAGTTCCCGTTCGCCGCGAGCATGACCTACGCGCTGCAGTTGGTGGATGCGGACGGACGGACCAATAAATTGCCCGCGCAGTTTGTCTTCGAGGTCCTCAAGAACCGCCGCCCGGAACTCCGGCTCGCTTCCCCGCGCGGGGATTTCCGACCCTCCCCCCTCGAGGAGATCCTGTTCGAGGGGACGGTCTGGGACGACTTTGGCGTGCCCGCCTATGGATTGGGTTACACGCTGGTGGGAAAAGAGACCGCGTTCGCCGAGTTGGGCCGCGCCATCCCAGGGAAAGAAAAACGGCCTTTCAAGCACTTACTGCGCCTCGAGGATTTGGGCGTCGAGCCTGACCAGCTCATCTCCTGGTTTGTCTGGGCTGATGACATCGGGCCCGACGGCCAGACGCGGCGGACCACCGGCGACCTGTTCTTTGGAGAAGTACGACCGTTCGACGAGATCTATCGTGAGAGCCAGGCCGCCCAGGGCTCGTCAGAGTCCGAAGAGTCCGGCGAACAATCCGAGGGGGGAGGAAATCAGGTTGCCCGCCTCGCCGAACTCCAGAAGCAGATCATCAGCGCGACCTGGAAGCTCCAGCGCGAGACCGGCGGGGCTGCCTCGGCTCAGTATCAGAAAGACGCTGAGGTCGTGCGAGATTCGCAGAAGCAGGCGCTTGAGCAGGCGGACAAACTCAAGGAGCGTGCCCAAGACGCGCGCTCTCAAGGCCTGGTGGGGGAAGTTACCAAGCAGATGGAGCAGGCGGTGGCGCGCCTCGAGGAGGCGACGAAGGCGCCCGCGCGCTTGAAGGATGCGGTAGCACCAGAGCAGTCCGCCTACCAGGCGTTGCTCAAACTTCAGGCGCGCGAGCATGAGGTGGTGCGAGGGGGAAGCCGGGGTCGCGGCCAGGGGGCGGGGCAGCAAGGCAATCAACGACAGTTGGACGAGTTGGAGTTGACCCAATCTGACAACCGCTACGAACGCCAAAGCGAGGCGCGCGCGCCGCAGAGCCCGGAGCGTCGCGAGCAGTTGCAGGTCATGAACCGCCTGCAAGAGCTTGCCCGGCGCCAGCAGGATCTGAACGAGAGGCTCAAGGAACTCCAGAACGCGCTACAAGAGGCCCGCACCGAGCAGGAGCGAGAGGACGCGCGGCAGCGACTGAAACGGTTGCAGGAAGAGGAGCGGCAGATGCTCGCGGACGTGGACGAGGTGCGCCAGCGCATGGACCGTCCGGAAAACCAGTCGCGCATGGCGGATGAACAGCGACAATTGGAGCAAACCCGCGCCGAGGTCCAGCGGGCGGCGGAGGCTGCCGGCCAGGGCGCCGCGTCTCAGGCTCTGGCCTCGGGAACCCGGGCGCAACGCCAACTTCAGCAAATGCGTGATGACATGCGCAAGGAGAACTCGAGCCAGTTCAGCGAGGAAATGCGCGAGATGCGGAACGACGCGCGGGAGTTGGCGCGCCAGCAGGAGGAGATTGCCACGAAACTGGAGTCCGAGGCCAAGAACCCGCGGAAAACGCTCTCGGATTCGGAAGTCCGGAATGAGGTGGCGTCACAATTGACCCGCCAGCGCGAGCGCCTTACGAATCTCGTCGAGCGTGCCACCGAAGTATCGCAGCAGGCTGAAACCGCCGAGCCGCTCCTATCGCGCCAACTCTATGACACGCTTCGCAAGGTCTCACAGCGGAATGCCACAAATGTTAAGGAAACGCTGGAGGACTTGATTCGCAAGGGCCTCATGTCCCGCAGCCTCTACGAGCGCATGCAAGAGCCTGGAGGACAGGACGGGGCCAAATTGCTGGACGCCACCGGCGACATGGTGCGGCAGGGTTTCATCCCGCAGGCTCAGGAGATCGGGCAGCGCGCCCGCGGCGGCCTCGACGACTTGAAGACCGGCGTCGAGCGCGCGGCGGAAAGCGTGCTCGGGGATGACACCGAGGCATTGCGCGTGGCCAGACAGGAACTCGATCAGGTAAAGGACGAGCTTGAGCGGGAAATGACCCGCGCTGGCGGTGCCGCGGGCCAGAACGGCCAGCCTCCGTCTCAGTCTGAACGACAAGGCGCGCCGAGCACGTCGGAAACGCCGAACGCCGGGGCGCAAACCGCGAGCGCGCAGCCTGCGGGGGCCCAGCCTGGGGGCGCGCAACCCGGAGGCGGGCAACCCGGCGGGGGGCAATCCGGGGGCAGGCAACCTGGGGAGGCGCAGACTCCGGGCCAGCCATCAGCCCCTTCACAAGCGGCACAGGGGAGGAGGGCTTCGCGAACGGTCGATGCCGGTTCCGATGGGGGCGGTGGGGGCGGATGGGACGGCGGGGATTTGAGCGGCAGCCTGCGCCGGGATACGGGAGGTGTCGCGGCCGAAGGTGATATCCTGCGTGCTGGGCCTATCACGGGCGATAACTTCGCGCCATGGTCGGACCGGTTGCGGGACGTGGAGGAGATGATCGACTTTCCGGACCTGCGCAATTCGGTGGCCACCGCCCGTGAGCGGGCACGGTTGATGCGCCTGGAGTTCAAGCGCGACCTCAAAAAGCCGGACTGGGCGCGCGTTCGCACCCAGATAGTCAAACCCTTGGTGGAGGTTCGCGACCGTATCTCGGAGGAACTCGCCCGGCGTGCGTCGAGAGAGGCGCTCGTTCCCATTGACCGCGATCCTGTTCCGTCCCGATATTCCGAATTGGTGCGGCGCTATTACGAGGACCTGGGGAAGGACAAGCAATGAGGTTGCGCTCTTCCACCCCCCCTCACGACCTGCCACCCCGCTGCTTGACCTGATGCTCATCGCGACCCTGATATTCTCGCGTTGGAACTGGCTCTGGTTCGTCGTTGGGGCGATGGTTTTTGCCCTTCTGATCCTTTTCTGGACCTATCGTGCCGCGCCGGCAGGACCGCTGCGGTGGCTCTGCGCGATCCTCAAGACACTCGGGTTTGCCGCGCTCGGCCTCTGTCTGCTGGAACCGACCTGGCTCGGCCAGCGTGCGCGTCCCGGCGCCAACCTCTTCGCCATCGTCGCTGACAACAGCCACAGCATGAGGATCAGCGACTCCGGGGAAACCCGAAGCCGAGGAGAGCGGCTGCGTGAGTTGCTCGATCCAGGACGGGCCGGGTGGCAGAGCCAGTTGGACGAGAACTTTGAGCTACGACGCTTTATCTTTGATTCCCGGCTCCAGTCCACAAAGACCTTCGGCGAGTTGGATTTTGAGGGACGCGCCTCCGCCGTCGGCTCGGCCTTGCGCTCAGTGAAGGAGCGTTTCGCCGGCCGCCCATTGGCGGGCGTGCTCTTGCTGACCGACGGGAACGCCACCGATTGGGGGGCTGGGCTTCCGGACCTGACTGGCCTGCCCCCGGTGTACCCCGTGGTCAGCGGCGGTGCCGCGCCAGTGCGGGACATCGCCCTGCAAGAATTGCACGTGACCCAGACTGTGTTCGAGGACGCCCCCGTCCAGGTCCAGGCCGGCGTGAGCGCCGAGGGCTATCGCGGCGCATCCATCCTGGCGCGTTTGGTCGATCCCACAGGAAAGACTGTGGCGGAGCAAACCCTCAGCTCTCGCAAGGATGGCGAGTTGGTGACGTTCCGTTTTCAAGTGCGTCCCGAGAAGCCGGGGCTCGCGTTCTATCGGATTCGGGTTGGAGAGAAGAGTGAAATGAACGCGCCGACTCCCGCCGCGCCGACTCGAGAGGCGACACTGGCCAACAATGCCCGGGTGGTGGTGGTGGATCGGCGCCGAGGGCCGTACCGGGTGCTCTACGTGGCCGGCCGGCCCAACTGGGAGTACAAGTTCCTGAACCGCGCGGTGCAGGAGGACCACGAGATCGAATTGGTCGGTCTCATACGCGTGGCCAACCGTGAGCCGAAGTTCAACTTTCTGGGCCGCGCGGGGGAAACGAGCAATCCATTGTTCCGAGGATTCGGCGCCCAGGGGCGCGAAGAGGCGGAGCGCTACGACCAGCCGGTGCTGGTGCGCCTCAACACCCGCGACGAACTCGAACTCCGCGCCGGCTTCCCGCTCAAGGCCGAGGATCTCTACGCCTACGACGCGGTGATCGTGGACGATCTCGAAGCGGCTTTCTTCTCCGCCGAGCAGTCTATGCTCCTTCAGAAATTCGTGTCCGAACGTGGCGGCGGATTTCTGATGCTCGGCGGTATGGAATCGTTCCAGCAGGGGAAATACCAGCGCACCCCCATTGGGGACATGCTGCCCGTGTATCTGGATCGTGTGGAGGCGACGAATGCTCCAGGTCCGTTGCACCTGGACCTGACACGCGAGGGCTGGCTTCAGTCCTGGGCGCGGTTGCGCGACAACGAGGTGGACGAAAAGGCCCGGCTTCGGGACATGCCAGCCTTCCAGGTTCTGAACCGCATCCGCGAGGTGAAGCCCGGGGCCAGTGTCATTGCGACCGCCAAAGACGCCGCCGGGAAATCCTACCCGGCATTGGTCGTGCAGCGGTTCGGGCGCGGGCGAACCGCCGCTCTGACGCTCGGCGATGTCTGGCGCTGGGGGCTTCATGACCCCGCTTCCCATACTGATATGGACAAGGCCTGGCGACAGTTGGTGCGATCGCTCGTTGTCGATGTTCCCAAACGCGTGGAACTCGCTGTGGAGCCCACGCCCGACGACCCCGCTGGCGCCGTGCAACTCCAGGTGCGCGTGCGGGACGCGAAATACCAGCCTATGGACGATGCGGTTGTGAATATCGACCTCCGACCCGTTTTGGCGGACGAAGCGGGTGTCACCACCAATACGATCCGCATCAGGGCGGAGCCATCCTCCCGCGAAGCCGGGCTCTATCAGGCCTCTTACTTTCCCCGCTTTTCGGCTGGGTACAAGGCCGCTGCCGTCGTTGCCAACATGGCCGGAGCGGAGGTCGGACGCGCCGAGACGGGATGGAGCACAGACCTTGCCGCCGAGGAGTTCCGATCGCTTGCGCCGAACATCGGGCTGCTTCAGACCATCGCCAAAGGGACAGGCGGGGAGGTCATCGACGCCCGAAAACTGGACGAGTTTGCCCGCAGCCTGCCCCACCGCCAGGCCCCGGTCATGGACGCGTGGTCGTTTCCCCTGTGGCACACGCCTGCTATGTTCGCATTCGCTCTTGGTTGCCTGCTCGCCGAGTGGGGCGTGCGCCGCTGGAAAGGAATGCCGTGAGTGCCGCCGTGATCGCTCTGACGATGGCTCTTGCCACCTTGCTGGCCGCGCCTGCCTGGTCTGAGCCATCCAGTGACCAGGCGTCCGTGGTCGTCGTGGTTGGCGCGCCAGGTGAACCCGAGTTCGAAACCAATTTCGTGAAGCAAGCTAGTCTCTGGGAGAAAGCCTCCGCCCTGGCGGGCGCGCGCAGTGTCGTGGTGGGCGGGAGCGACGGCGTTAAGACCAACGACTTCGAGCGGCTCAAGCAAACGCTGGAAGCCGAACCCAAGGAAGGTCGTGGCGATTTGTGGCTGGTGCTGATCGGTCACGGAACCTTCGACGGCAAGGAGGCTCGATTCAACCTCCAGGGGCCGGATCTGACGGCGGACGACCTTTCCTCCTGGTTGAAACCGTTTCGGCGTCCAGTCGCGGTCATCAACACGGCGTCGGCGAGCGCGCCGTTCATCGGCAAAACCTCCGGCACCAATCGCGTGGTGATCGCCGCCACTCGGAGCGGCAACGAACAGAATTTCACTCGTTTCGGCCAGTACCTGTCCGAAGCCATCACTGATCCCCAGGCTGACTTGGATCAGGATGGGCAGATATCACTTCTCGAAGCCTTCCTCACGGCCTCGCGTCGGGTGGCTGAGTTCTACAAGGTCGAGGGCCGGCTGGCCACCGAACACGCCCTGCTGGATGACAATGGTGACGGTTTGGGCACACCGGCGGACTGGTTTCGCGGGCTGCGAGCGACCAAGAAGCCCCGCGAGAACGCCCGGTTAGATGGTCTTCTCGCCCACCAATTCCATTTGATCCGCAGTGCCGCCGAGCAAAAGCTCCCGCCCGAGCAACGCGCCCGCCGGGACGCGCTGGAACGGGCCGTCATTGTGTTCCGCGAGAACAAGGGAAAAGTGCCGGAGGAGGACTACTACCGTGGCCTGGAAAAACTGCTCCTGGACCTGGCGCGATTCTACGAGGCGGACCCAGCCCCGTCGGGCAGTCGTTAAATCGCTGATGACGCGGATGCAACCCAAAGAGTCCGGACTGCCTCACGGCAAGACCCTGGGCAACCATGAGGAAAAGTTCTTGCCAACGAAAATCCGCCGGCGGCCGCCCACCCTGCTGGAAGGCCACTCTGTCGAGCGGACGAAAAACATTCTTGCCCTGCGGAGTTTCCGCCACCAGATGGAAATGGTTGCGCATCAGGATGGCGAGAGCGTGGACATCGCGCTGCCGGCGGAAAGCGTTCGGCTAATGCCGGAGGTCATGCGGCACTGCCACCAGCGCGGTTTGCGTCGTACGATTGCCATGGATATCGGTGCAGGTGATCGTGATGGCATAAACGCGGCTGGCGCCGATTCCGGAACGTTCCGCGCGCAGATAGAGGTGATGGTTGTCACCAGGGATAAGTTGGATGTCGTTGGGCTGGTCGCCGTCACCCAAGCCGTTATCCGGCTCATTGCTGGTGGCGCTGAGCGAACTGTCGGCCACACCGCAGTTGTCGCTCGCAGTGTAATTGACGGTGACGAGCGCCAATTTATGGTTGGCAGGCCATAGGAGACTGGGCGTCACTGACACCCCGCTAATGACAGGGGGTTCGCAGTCATTCACAGTGACGGTAAAGGAGCACTGACTCACCACTCGCCCGTTGGGGTCTGTGGCGATACAGTTGACAGGCGTCGTACCAACGGGGAAGAAGGAACCAGACGGGGGCGAGTAGGCAAAGGTTGCTCCACCGCAGTTGCCGACGGTGGTAGGCGGAGGATATTCGACAACGGCCCCGCACTTGCCGGGATCGTTACATGCGGTGACGTTCGCGGGGCAAGTGATCGGCTGCACATCTTCGTATTCGACGACATAGCCCCAAATCTGCTGCAGGCCGCAACCTTCGTCATTCCAGCCGCGGCTACCGTATCGGCCGATTGCTAGGTAATTCTCCCGACCTGGCGCCACGTCGATTCCACTATTGCAGTCGTTCGGCTCGTTTGGTCCCCAAAAGCCGAACGGCGTCTCTAGTGCATTGACCCCCCTCTGATAGCCGCCATAGGGACCTGCGACAATTGGCCCTTCGTTGTTGACCCATTCCCACCCGCCGGCGGGCTCGTCGGCGCCCGGCGTCTGAGAGCCACCCACCCAGAATTCGTGGCCGTGGTTCACATCATCCGGCAGCAGACCGGCCTGTTGAACCACCGTCTTGCGCAAGGCTTCTAACAAAATGTCCTCCGCTTCACTGGTAATGGTCGCCAGATGACCGGCCACGCATTCAAACGTCCACTGACTGGCCTGTTGCCGCGCCTCCTCCCAACCAATGCGTACGCCGAGCGTCGGGTTGACCAGGACGATCTCATAGTAGTGGCCGTTGGCCCCGAGCACGGGTGTGAGGGGATTCGGCGGGGACGGCGGATTCAAAAATTGCAGGTCGCTAAATACCGCGGTGGCGCCTTCGGTACTCCAGTTGTCATGGGCCGTCACCGCCAGACCCACTAGCACCTCTCCGTTAAAACGTCCACCGGGCGTCCAACTGGAGTTTAGGGCCCCAATATACCGCCAAGTGGCCCCGTCTGGACTGGATGCCGCGTAGAAAACATCGCCGATCCGTTGCAGGCGCAGCCAGCAATCCGGGTAGTCCGGCCTAACCATGGGCATGGGCCAGCTCGCCCAGGAAGCCCCCCCGTTCCGGGTATCCCGCCACTGGGCCGCAACGCCGTTTTGACCGGCAGTTTGGGTCGCCATGTTGGCGAAAAAACGATCGCCGCCAGCCGGCACCAGGTTCCCGCCGCCATCAGCAACCGATTCACGCACCATCAGTTCCGCCTTCGACCAAGTGTTTGGACCGGTCAAGCTTTGCACGCGCACGATGCAGTCAAAGTCCCCGGTGCGCTTGGTATAATAGTAATGGAAATTATCGCTGTTGTTCCAGATATCGTTGCCGCCTCCATGCTCCGTGATTTCCCCGTTCGCCACTTCCACCGAGCCGGCGAAAGCGGGCGTGCCGACGTCCCTGTCGGTGAAGCTTGTCTGCGCGAAGGCCGTCGGCGGCCCTTGCGACAGTCCGATTATTGCTAGCGTGAGCCAGGCGAAGCGTCGCCACTCAAGGGTACTGGCTATGTTGGTGGTTTTGTTCATAGGCGCATTTGATTCTGTTCCATCCGAAAGGAAATTGTTTTTTGACGCTCCGCAGTTCACGGAGAATTGCTTTTCCATCGGCTTTGTTGTCAAGGATCTTTTGCCGCATTACACCAGATTCCACCAGATTGCAAGCACGTTTGTAACGCACGTTTGTAACGTTCATTTCGTTCGTCCCGCCGTCAGTTTTGGCTTTTTCCAGGCCCGCTTTCCTTCTTTAATGGTTCCATGCGTCGTGATTTGTTGAACGAGGTGAGCCGCGTTGTGGTAAAACTGGGCACGGGTGTCCTGACCGATAGCAGGAAACACCCCGACCCAGCCCAGATGCGGCAATTGGTCACCCAGATGGCGGAACAGCGGAAGGCGGGCCGGGAGATCGTCCTGGTGAGTTCCGGAGCTGTGGGGGCGGGCATGGGCGCCCTGGGTTACGAGCGGCGCCCGGCGGACCTGGCCCAATTGCAGGCCTGCGCCGCCGTGGGCCAATCGAGACTGATGTCCATGTACGAAAAACTCTTCAGCGCCTTCGGCCTGCACGTGGCCCAGGTGCTGCTCACGCATGACGACCTGGAACATCACGAGCGCCACCTCAACGCGCGCAACACCCTGGTCACCTTGCTCCACGAGGGTGTGATCCCCATCATCAATGAGAACGACGCGGTCTCGTTCACAGAACTGAAGTTCGGCGATAACGACACGCTCTCCGCCCTGGTTTCATGCCTTCTGCCCGCGGATTTGCTGGTGATTCTGACCACGGTGGACGGGGTCATCGAGAACTTCGGCAAGCCCAACCCGCGCATCCTGCCGCGGATCGAGCGAATCGACGCCGCGTTGGAGGAAATGGCGGGCGGCACTCAGAGCGAGACGGCGGTGGGGGGAATGGCATCGAAGGTGGAGGCGGCCCGCATCGTGATGAGGGCGGGCATCCCGCTGGTGATCGCCTCGGGCAGGAAACACCAAACCCTGGCCCGCATTATC
>ORJL011404886.1_pt1 | contig 19225 bp, 18 predicted proteins | sample 1779941 | NCBI WGS metagenome assembly ORJL01 (sample SAMEA104232317, study PRJEB22302) | groundwater metagenome | biome: forest; feature: aquifer; material: groundwater | place: USA | collected 2011-08-07 | depth 5.8 m | reverse complement strand
GCCACGTCTTTGAAAGTGATTTTGTCGCGGGAAGGGGAGAAGAGACGGATATTCACCTTACCGAACGAGAATGCCTGGTTCGCACCGCCCTTCGCCTGCCTGAAAATCCACCAGAACACGAGGACCATCACGATGACGGGTAAGAGAATAGGAATGAGAATACCGAGCCAATAAGAGGTGCCGCCCTCTTCTTCTACCTTGAACTCGACCGCACCGAGCTTTTCGGCCGTCACGCCGTAATTTTTGAGCGTCTCGGAAAGTCCTGTCTCGGATTCTTTCCGTGAAACCGCCTCGTCGCCGCCGACGAGCGTAATGGAGAGCTCATTGCCGTTTGCGGCGATCGTTTTCACTTCGCCCGCCTCTATTTTCTTCGCGAGTTCTCCGATGCCGAAGGTAGTGGACTTCTCCGCCTCCATGCCGACGAGCGCAGTAAAGAGAAATGATGCGAAAAGAAGCGAAACAACGACCCATACAAGATTTTTTCCCAGTGGTTTCATAGGTTTGTATCACCATCATAGACGAACATTCGCCGCGGAGCAACGAATCGCTCCGTATAACGAACAACATCCCGCTCTTCGCGGGATGTTTTTCTTTATTTCTTCGGTTTCAGCGTAATGCGTCGCTCCTGGGGCTTTATACTGTCGATGACAAAGGTGAATTCCTTGCCGAGTGCAAGATGTTTTTTCATCTCCTCCGCACCGCCGAATTCCGTCACATGCACGTACCCTTGATATGTTTCGTCGAGATTCACGACGGCGCCGAACGGATTAAAGAGATACACCTTTCCGGTCGTTTCCTGTCCCTCCTTATAGCGCTCTCCGACGCTCGGCCACGGATCCTCCTTCAACGCCTTGAGTGAAAGGGAAATTTTCCCTTCACGGATATCGGTAATCTTGGCTTTCACCACCTCGTCTATTTTCACCACATCTTTGGGGTTCTCCACGATGCGATAATCGAGTTCAGAAACGTGAATAAGTCCTTCTACCGCGGGGTTATCGGTGAATTTCACGAACGCGCCGAAATCGGCGACGCCGGAAATAATACCTTCAACGACCTGGCCCACTTGATAGTTCTTTGCGAGTTCTTTGGAAGACACTTCGGTCGCCTCCTTCTCGGATACGATGAGTTTTCCCGTGCGAGGATTCGCATCGATGATCTTCACCGAAAGCTCCTGCCCGATGAGTCCCTGAAGCGCAGCAGTCACTTCCGTCTTTTCCGCAGTCGTCGCTTTAGGATAGTGCTCATTCGAAAGTTGGGATACCGGCAAAAACGCCTGGATGCCCTTGAGGTTGGCAGTGAGTCCTCCTTTGTTCGCACCCGTAATTTTCACGGTAAACGCCTCGTCGCGTCCTTTTAATTCATCGATTTCTCCCCATGCCTTCTGTCTTCCCGCTTCCGCAAGCGAAAGTTCAATATAGCCCTCGTCATTGTCCACCTCGAGCACCTTTGCGTTTATCTTCCCCCCTATTTCCACGCTTTTTATGAGTTCGCGCGCATTCTGCAATTCGCCGCGGTATACCGCACCCGTACCGTGCTTGCCCAAATCGACAATCACCATGCGCGATCCTTTCTCGAGCACCGTGCCCTCCACGATGTCTCCCTGTTTCACCGAAGAAAAGACTTGCGGGTTCGTTTTCGCGAGTTGTGCGAGGATAAGTGTGCCGTTCTTTACTGTATTCATAGCGTTTCTACAATACGCGGTTTTCTATTCACCGTCAAATTCTTTTTCTAGGGAATTCTATGGGACTCGCTTCATTGAAATCTTCGCATGCTCACGCTACAATAGATGCGGAAGAGCATGATTATTACCTATCAAAACGGGAACTATTTCAAAATCCAGTCGGGTGATTTTGCCGTCCTTGTCGACCCCGAAAACCAGAGGTCGTACCGCGGGACGCGCATCATCCTGAATACCCTCAAGCCCGCTCTTGCGGAGGCTCCCGCCGCCGACGAGAAGGATGCGCCGATATGGTTCGATCACCAGGGCGAATACGAAGTACAGGGGGTGCGCATCTGCGGATGGAGTACGGGCTACGATCCGAAGGACAAGGTGGAACACACCGCGTACCGCATAATGTTCGATGATATGAAAATCGTCGTACTCGGATATCTCACGAAGGAACTCAGCGCCGAAATCGTTTCCGAGCTCACGGGTGCCGACATTGCCATCGTTCCGGCGGGCGGGAAACCCTATCTTTCCGAAAGTGCGGTGGCAAAACTCGTACGACAACTCGAGCCCGGCATCGTGATACCCTCTCTTATGAAGGACCCTAAGGCCTTTATGAAGGAGTTGGGAAAATCGGATGCCAAACCGGAGGACAAGCTCGTGATAAAAAAGAAGGAAATCAAAGAAAAGGCGATGGAGGTGGTCTGGCTCCGCGCATAACATAATTCCATGATCGCCCGAATCCGCACATTCATACACACACTCCGCAAGAAGAATGAGCGCGAGAAACGCGCCTGGGTCTTCGGCGCTTCCGCGGTCACTATGGCGCTCGTCGTCGTCCTGTGGGTCGCCTATCTGAATTTAACCCTGCCGAACATGACGCCCGTTGCCCCCCCTTCCGGAGAGCAGAAAACGGCGGAAAACGAAATACAAACGGATTCGGCATGGAACACGTTCAAGCGGGGGATGGGAATCATATCGGGAGATGCCGGAACGAAATGGCAATCGCTCTCGGATCGGATTATGCGCGACATCGGCTCCATTACGGACACATTCAACAGGCAGAACGAGGTATCGGTAGAGGCAACCTCAACCCAATTCATCCCGACCGAGCCGCAAGAAGCCATTCCCCCCACGAAACTCCCCTAAAGAACTATGAAGAAAAAGAAAAACGAACAGCCGAATACGCCTGAAATCGTCTCACGCATAGAACCGCAGGAAATAACGGACGAACTCCGGGATTCCTATCTGAGTTATGCGATGTCGGTCATCGTTTCCCGCGCGCTCCCCGACGTCCGCGACGGTCTGAAACCGGTGCAGCGGCGCATCCTATGGGCCATGTGGGACACGGGACTCGTGCATTCCGCAAAATACAGGAAATCCGCGAACGTGGTCGGTGAAGTGCTCGGTAAATACCACCCACACGGGGATGCCGCGGTCTATGACGCCATGGCGCGCATGGCGCAGGATTTCTCGCTTCGTTATACCCTGGTAGACGGCCAAGGAAACTGGGGCTCAATCGACGGAGATGCGCCCGCCGCCATGAGATACACCGAAGCGCGACTTACGAGGATATCCGAAGAATTGCTGACCGACATCGAAAAGGAAACAGTCGAATGGAATCCGAACTACGACAGTTCGCGCGTCGAGCCCTCGTACATGCCCGCGAAACTTCCGCATCTCCTTCTGAACGGCACGGTCGGCATCGCCGTCGGTATGGCGACCTCCATCCCTCCCCACAACCTCGTCGAAGTGGTCGACGCGGCAATCCATCTTTCCGAAAATCCCGAAGCGACCACCAAGGACCTTCTCCGCTTCATTCCGGGACCCGATTTTCCGACCGGCGGCATCATTTACGATAAGAAGGGTATTGAAGAGGCATACTCCACCGGAAGGGGTTCCATCACGATGAGAGCACTCGCCGAAATCGAGGAGCGCAAGGCGGGCAGCTTCCAAATCATCGTGACCGAAATTCCCTATCAGGTGAACAAATCCGATCTCATCACGAAGATTGCCGAACTCGCGCAGGAAAAAAGGCTTGAAGGCATCCGTGATCTGAGAGACGAGTCCGACCGCGAAGGACTCCGCATCGTCATAGAACTGAAAAACGATGCCGCACCACAGAAAGTGCTGAATCAGCTGTATCAATACACCGAGCTCCAGAAGAACTTCTATTTCAACATGCTGGCGCTTGTGAACGGCATCCAGCCGCAGGTTCTTTCCCTGAAGGAGGTGCTCGGTGAATATCTCACCCACCGGAACCACATCGTGCGCCGACGCACGGAATTCGATTTGAAAAAAGCGGAAGAGCGCGCGCACATCCTCACGGGACTCGTGACGGCACTCGATGTCATCGACAAGATCATCGCTGTCATCAAGAAGTCGAAAGATAAGGACGCGGCACGGGAGAACCTCATGAAGCAGTTCAAGCTCTCCGAAATCCAGACGAACGCCATACTCGAAATGCGTCTCCAGGCGCTCGCGGCACTCGAACGCATCAAGATAGAGGAGGAGTTGAAGGAGAAGAAGAAATTCATCGCGGAATGCAACGCTATTCTCAAATCCCCCAAACGCATTACGGAAATAATAAAGAACGAGCTTCTGGAACTTAAAAAAACATACCCGAGCCCCCGCAAGACGAGGGTCATCGCGTCCGGACTTACGGAATTCCGCGAAGAGGATCTGGTGCCGCAGGAAGAGGTGATTATGACTCTCAGCCAGGATGGCTATATCAAGCGCATGGCACCCGGCGTATTCAAAGCGCAGAAACGCGGAGGTAAGGGGCTCATCGGCTTCGAACTGAAAGAAGAGGACCAGATTCAGCAGATTATCTCGGCGGACACGCACGACAACATTCTCTTCTTCACCGATCGCGGACGCGTCTTCCAGACGAAGGCATACGAAGTGCCGATCGCGACACGGACCGCCAAAGGAAAATCGGTGCATAATTTCCTCACCATCCCGCCCACCGAACGCATCTGCTCCATTGTGAGTTATTCCGACAAAGAGGAGAGGGAGAAAGGAGCGTCCACACAATTCCTCGTTATGGCCACTATGGGCGGCATTATCAAGAAAACGCCGCTCGGCGATTTCACGAATGTGCGCCGCTCGGGCATCATCGCGCTCAAGCTCAAAGGGGATGATTCGCTCCAATGGGCGGCGTTCTCCTCGGGAGACGACGAGATAATCCTCGTGACCTCGAACGGACAATCCATCCGCTTCAAAGAAAAGGATATACGCCCTATGGGCCGTACGGCCGCGGGGACCAAGGCAGTACGATTGAAAAAGGGTGACCGGGTCGCAGGCTTCGATATCATCCCCAAAGGTACGGATAATAAAACCCAGTTCCTCGTCGTCATGGGACACGGATTCGCGAAACAGACACCACTCAAGGATTACAAGACGCAGAAACGCGGGGGAGGGGGCATCAAGACCGCAAAAATCACCGAAAAAACGGGAAGTGTCATTGCCGCTCGCATCATAGAAAACGGAGCCGAAGAGGTTATCGCCTTCTCTTCGAAGGGACAGGCCATCCGCACCAAGCTTTCCGACATACGCATCGCGGGCCGCGCGACGCAGGGCGTCAAAATAATGAATCTGGAAAAAGGTGATTCGCTGATCGGCATCGTCTGCCTCTAATATTTTCGCGCACGGCTGTGTATAATGAGGGTGATGACCAAACCCCAGCTTCTTGTCGTAGGCGGTGTCGCGCTTGTCGCGCTTTTCTTCATACTCGTGTTCACGGGCGTCATTCCGGGACTCCAAACGAACCAACCCGACCCCGTGAAAGCGTCTCTTTCCATGTGGGGAATGGGGGATTCGTCTGCCGCATACGAAGCGGCATTCGGCGAATTCAAAAAATCGCATCCTGCGGTCACTGTCTCCTACCGTTCGTTCGAGAACGAGGATGACTACGAGAATGCCCTCATAGAAGCGTTCGCATCGGGGAGTGCACCCGACATTTTTATGATTGCGAACAGGAATTTCCCCCAGTATGCCAATAAGATCGCCCCTATTCCCTCCGAGCGCATCTCGATCCTGGAGATGCAGTCCCTCTTTCCGGAGGTCGTCCGTCAGGATTTCGTTTCGAAGGGAAGGGATGGTATTGCCTATGCCTTCGCGCTTCCCCTTTCCATCGATACGCTGGCCCTCGTCTATAACCGTGATTTTTTCAACGCATCCGGCATCGTTGCTATGCCCACCACATGGGAAACATTCAAACATATCGTCCCTCAGCTCATTAAGAAGGATGCGAACAAGAAGATAACCAGGGCTGCGGCGGCGATAGGAGGTTCGGAAGCGAGCGTGAAAAACGCATCCGATCTTCTTTCTCTCCTCATGCTGCAATCCGGCACAAAAATGACGAATCCCGAGTTCACTGCCGCGACCTTCGGAACGGATGAGGGGGCGAATGCGCTTTCGTTCTACATCCAGTTCGCCGATCCTTTGAGCAATGTATTCACATGGGACGACGCGATGCCGTATTCACCGGACGCATTCGGACAGGAGAAGACCGCCATGGCGTTCGCGTATGCGCGCGATGTCGCGGAGATAGAGAAGGCGAGCCCGTTCCTCAATTTCAGCATCGCACCCATGCCGCAGCCGGAAGGACTCGTCGATATAGGAAAAGCGGTAAACTACGCATCGTACGCGGGATATGCGGTACCTCGCCAATCGGTACAAAAAGATCTCGCACAGGAGTTCATCGTTATGATGACCACGAATCAGGGAGTTGCGAGGGCTTATGCGGATATAACCAAGAAACCTCCCGCACTCATTACCCTCAGCGGCGCCTTTTCGGATGATGTCCGGCTTTCGGTATTCGCCCGCCAGACGCTCACCGCACGTTCATGGCCGCAGATAAATGCGAGCATGATAACGTCTATCTTCTCCGATGCCATAAAGGACGCGGTTTCCAAAAAAACCGACGTGAAGAGCGCGGTGCAGCAGGCGGAAACGAAGGTGAACAGATTGTTCAGAAAATAGGGTCTCTTGATATACTGAATATATGAAATCACTGCCCATTATCTTCATTCTCCTCTTCCTTGCGGTTTCACTCGTGCCTGTAGTTGTGGGCGCACAGGGGACATCGACAAGCATCTGGACCGGAGCACCGTGTGCGGGCGGCGGGGACACTCCCACGGACAAATGCGGTCTCTGCGATGCGCTTATCGTCGCATCAAATATCGTGCAGTTCCTCTTCCAAGTCGCCTTCCCGCTCACCGTGGGATTTATCGTATACGGCGCGATCAGAATGATGGTAAGCGGCGCCTCGGGAGAAAAAATCGAGGAAGGAAAGGAGATTATCAAGAATGCGGTCTTGGGACTCGTCATCGTACTCTGCTCCTGGCTCATTGTGAGTGAGTTCCTCCACCTTCTCTCCGGCAACGGGGTTAATATTCCTTGGGCGACGATAACCTGCTAATATTCATGTATATGCGATATCAAAAAGGGACTATACCGCTCGCACTCCTTCTCGGTCTTTCGGCGGCGCGCGCATCGGCAATCAATCTTCCGAATCCTCTCGGCGTCGGCACTATCCACGATCTCCTGAATAAGATTATCGACGGACTCATGCTCTTTTCCGTTCCTATCGTGGTCGGGGTCATCGTCTGGGGCGCTTACCTCATCATGTTCGGCGGTGCGAACGAGGAGAATATAGAGAAGGGGAAACATGCGATTCTGTACGCGGTTGTGGGATATGGTATAATTCTTCTTGCAAAAGGAATCGAGCTGATTATCAGGGATTTCTTTAGGTAAAGGTCGAGGAACTATCGTTTATACATATTTATTCATGAATAAAATTACGAAATATTCGGCAATTGCTTCGGCTTTCTTGCCTGTCTTGGTTTCCGCGCAGGTGACCACTACTGGTCAGTTGTTCGACAAAATAGAAACGCTTTTGGGTTGGTTTGTGGGTATTTTCTTCCTTATCGCCACCGTCTTCATTATCATCGCAGCATATAAGTACCTTACTGCGAAAGGTGACCCGGATGCGGTAAAAGAGGCCCAGAACCGCCTCATCTATGCGGTCATTGCCATCGTGGTAGCCATTTTGGCATACTCCATTCCGAGAATCGTTGAGAGCTTCCTCGGAGTAAGTGCGATTACGACACTGCCCTAAGGCTTTCGTATGAGAATCAGAAACCCCCATAGTACTATCGGGGGTTTTTGATTTATGATGGGTAGACGGGCTCCCGTGGCGGAACTGGCATACGCGCAGCGCTTAGAACGCTGTCCTCGCAAGGGGTTAGAGGTTCAAATCCTCTCGGGAGCACAGGAATATTGCATACCTCATGACCAAAGAACGGACACACGCATTCCTTTTCGCTCTCATACTCTGTTTCGGCACCGCTACGCATTTTTGGAAAATCGCCGTACCGGATAAGCCGGCCTTCGACGAGGCGCACTTCGCGACTTATGCTATGAATATCGCCGAGCGGCGTCCTTTTTTTGACATTCATCCGCCGCTTGGAAAAATACTTTTCGCGATTCCGCTCTTTTTCTATCCACCGCAGGTATTTCCGGAAATACCGTTCCTTAGCCTTGAGATAAAAGAAAGGCGCCTTCTTTCTCTGCGCACCAATACGGAGTTTGAATCGTTCCCTTATACCGCTCTTCGCGCGGAAAGCGCGGTATTCGGTGTAGGGCTTCTCATCGCTTTCTACTGGTTCATCCTTTCGCTCACGCGCGACAAAAAAAAGGCACTATGGGGCATGTTCTTCCTTGCCGCAGAAAACGCCTTCCTTATAGAAACGCGCCTCATCCTCATGAACGGCTCTTTCCTTTTCTTCGGCTTCCTCGCACTTGCGCTGCTCTTCCGTGAAAAACCGAAGCCCGTCATCGCGGGGATACTTCTCGGACTCTCGCTTTCGGTGAAGCTCATAGGCGTCGTCTTCATCATTCCCGCCCTTCTCTACTTCGCGCTGAAGGACCGCATGCGGACGATGTCGCACACCATTCTCCCTTTTCTTTTCACCGGCTTTTCCGTTCTGTTCGCTCTCTGGCTCGCGTTCGTCGCGATTGCCGCGCCGTTTTCAGACCGCGTCTCTTTCATGAAATCTCTCGATCCTATTTTCAAAAAAGAGGCACCGTTCGTTCCGAACGATGCGCCCCTTGTCCGGAAAACCGCGTTCACATTCTTCGAATTTTTCCGCGGGATGGGCATAAGCGCCGATAAATACATTACGGGCGTGGAGCCGCATCCGGCGCAAAGTGCGTGGTTTACGTGGCCTTTCATGTATAAGCCATTTACCTATTTCTACGACGATACCATGAAAATCGCGCTTGTCGGCAATCCTTTCGTATGGGCGACAACCACGCTTGTCATGCTGGGAGGCCTTTTCTTGTACCTTTTCCGAATAATGAAAAAGAGGGTGAACATGATTCCCGCAAAACAACTGCTCATCGGAAGCTATCTTTATGCGCTCCTCCCTTTTGCACTCATCTCGCGACCCGCGTTCCTCTACCATTACTTTCCCGCATACCTCTTCGGTATCGCATTCCTTTCTTTCGCGATTGTGGAACATCTGGAAACGCTTCCATCGCGGAAGAGGATGTGGCTCTCCATACTCGTTATATTCGCCACGCTCGTCGGGTTCGCGTTCAGCACTCCCTATACGTACGGCTTATGACGACTGCTCCTTTCTCCTCCTTCCGTGGAATGCTTCGTGCACTTCGCGGAGTTCCTTATTGGTCAGATGGGTATACACCTGCGTCGTCGCGATATTCGCATGGCCCAAAAGCTCCTGCACCGAACGGAGATCCGCACCATTGATCAGAAGGTCTGTCGCAAACGAGTGCCTTAATTCATGCGGATGCACGCGCTTCGGAATACCCGCTCGCTTCGCATAATGGTCGACAAGGCGCTGTATAGTGCGGGGAATGATCCGCTCGAGGATTTTTCCGCTCTTCGCAATGCTTATGAAGAGCGCCTCGTCCGGGTCGGTCCTTTTTTTCAGATAGTCCTTGAGCGCTTTTTTCGCCCGGTCCGAAAGGAATACGACGCGTATTTTCTCCCCCTTCCCGCGCACCGAAAGCTCACCGCGGTCGAGGTCGATGCGGCGGGGGAGATTACATATCTCCGAAACGCGCAACCCGGTGGAGAACAGCACCTCGAGAATCGCCCGGTCCCGCGCCGCGCGGAGCGAGTCTCCCTTGGGAGCGGTGAGTAGGCGCTCGAGCTCCCGATACTCGAGTACCTCGATATCCCGGCGGGCGATTTTTGGCAGTTCGATGGTATCGGGCGCAAGCGAATGTATGTTCCGCTTCGCGAGATATTTGAGGAAATTCCGCACGGCAATCACATAGTAGCTCTGCGTTATTTTTTTCATGTCGCGCCGGGCGAGTATGACGCGAAAGCTCCGCACGACCCCGTCGGTGATATCCCCGGGCGTCTGCACGCCGGTTTCCTTCAAAAAAACCGAAAGATACCGCGCATAGTTTTCCCGCGTCTTGCCCGACCGGTTCTTCTCGATTTCGAGGTAATCCAGATATTCTTTCACGAGTGCACCGACTTCTCTCATATACCGCTTATTGTACCACGCGTAATATTGTGCGACACGAAAAAATCCCTTATTTTTTGACAGTTTAGACGTTTCGTAGTAACATGCGTCCATATGCTTACGAAGCGAAAGAAGCAGACGGCTATTAAGGAATTCCAGACGCACGCGACGGACACGGGTTCGGCGGAAGTGCAGATCGGTCTTCTCACTAAGCAAATAAAGGCCCTCGCAGATCACCTGAAGACGCACGCAAAAGACCATCATTCGCGCCGCGGGCTTTTGATGATGGTAGGAAAGCGCCGCCGCTTCCTCCAGTACATGAAGCGCGAGGACGAAAAGAAATATGAGAAGCTGGTCAAGAAACTCGAAATCGAAGCGTAGTGAAGAGCCGGAAGTGCCTCGCGCTTTCAGCAACCAGCGCGTCGGCATTTTCCTCGACATTCAAAACGTCTATCATTCGGCAAAAAATCTGCATCGTGCGCGGGTTAATTTCCAGGAGCTGGTGAAGTCTCTCGTCCGCGACAGGATTCTCGTCCGCGCCATCGCCTATGTGGTGAAAAGCGAAACGGCGCTTGGAGAAGAGTCTTTTTTCGATGCGCTTCGCAAAACCGGATTCGAACTCCGTTCGAAAGATTTGCAGATATACCCGGATGGATCGAAAAAAGCGGATTGGGATATCGGCATGGCGGTGGATTCCATACGAGCCGCGCATTCGCTCGATACGCTGATTTTAGTGACGGGAGACGGCGATTTTGTCCCGCTCGTCGAGTATCTCCGCGTCGGTCTCGGCAAACACGTGGAGGTCGCCGGGTTCGGAAGAACATCCTCCCTCCGCCTTAAGGAATCGACCGAACTTTTTACCGACCTCGAAAGCATCCCGAAGCTACTCATCCCCATACGGCCGCGGCCTCCGAGGGAACGGAATATGAGAGTGCCTCGCGGACGCGGTGAAGGTCGGATGCCTCAATAACAATCAATCAATAACAACACATTTTTATCATGGATCTCAATAGGAAAAAATATGCGATGGAGTATGAAGGAGCGAAACTCGAAATAGAAGTTTCCGCCCTCGCCCATCAGGCGAATGCCTCGGTCATCGGACGGCACGGAGACACGGTCGTGCTTGCAACGGTTGTCATGGGAGATAAGGAAGCTTCGCTTGATTATTTCCCCCTCACTGTCGATTACGAAGAGAGGTTTTATGCCGCGGGAAAAATTCTGGGGAGCCGCTTCGTGCGCCGCGAGGGAAGACCCTCCGATGACGCGGTCCTTTCCGGACGCGTAATAGACAGAACGGTCCGTCCGCTCTTCGATCAGCGCCTCCGCCGCGAAGTGCAGCTTGTGGTAACCGTTCTCGCATATGACGAATTACACGACCCCGAGACTATTTCGCTTCTTGCGGCCTCGACCGCTCTCGGCATATCCGATATTCCGTGGGGAGGCCCCGTGGCGGGCGTCCGCACCGAGATGAAGGAGGCGTCCGATGGGAAGACCTATCTCGCTTTTTTCGCGGGCACAGACGAATTCATCAATATGATCGAATTCGAAGGGAAGGAGATAGCGGAATCCGTAGCAGCAGAGGTCTTCTCCGCTTCGCATGAGAAAATAAAACAGCTTGTCGCGTTCCAGAAAGGCATCATCAAGGAAATCGGTAAAAAGAAGGCGGATGTCATGATACCGGAACCCTCGCCGGAGGTGAAAGAGCTCATCACGCGCTTCCTTCATGGGAAACTCGAGGGGGCGCTTACGAACCGTACTATTGGAGCATTGAAAGATGCATTGTTCGAATACCTCCGTACGACCGATAAGGCCGAAGAGGCGTTCCGTTATGCGGAACATATATTCGAATCCGAAACCGATGCATTCGTACATACCTACGCGCTGAAGGAGGGGAAGCGCGTTGACGGAAGGAAACTCGACGAAGTGCGCGACCTCTATGCCGAAGTGAAGCTCCTCGAACGGACTCATGGATCGGGACTCTTCGTGCGCGGAGACACACAGGTACTCGCGGTAACCACGCTTGCATCCCCTGCAGGGGAACAGCTCGTGGAAAACATGGAGGGAACCACAAAAAAGCGTTTTATGCTCCATTACAACTTCCCCAAATACTCGACGGGAGAAGTAGGAAGATCTTCGCGCGGTCCCGGCCGCAGGGAAATAGGTCACGGTGCGCTTGCCGCAAAGGCGGTTGCTCAGGTCATTCCGGACAAGGAATCGTTCCCTTATGCAATACGGGTAGTAGCAGAAACACTCTCTTCGAACGGTTCGTCCTCCCAGGCTTCCATCTGTGCCGCATCGCTTTCACTCATGGACGCCGGCGTTCCCATCACGAAACCCGTGGCAGGAATCGCAATCGGTCTCATGACGGGGGATAACGGGGAATATAAACTCCTCACCGACATCCAAGGACCTGAGGATCATTACGGCGATATGGATTTCAAAGTAGCGGGCACGAAAGACGGTATCGCCGCTATTCAGATGGATGTGAAAATCGGCGGTATCACGAAGGATATATTCGTGAATGCGGTGAAGGCGGGAGAAAAAGCGCGTATACAAATTCTTGATGTAATCACCCGCACGCTTCCCGCACCGCGCACATCCCTTTCTCCTTATGCGCCACTCATCCTCTCGCTCGACATCGATCCTTCAAAAATCGGCTTGGTCATCGGCCCGGGAGGAAAGACGATTAACGGTATCATCGCGGAATGCAACGAAAAGGTGGCAATCGATATTGAGGAAGAGGGGCGGGTGTTCGTTTCGGGAACCGATGCCGCACTCGTGCGCAAGGCATTCGAAATAGTGGGAAACCTCGTTCGCGAAGTAAAAGTAGGTGAGGTGGTAGAGGGTCCCATCGTCAAAATCCTCGAGTTCGGCGCAATCGTCGACTTAGGCGGCGGAAAAGACGGCATGATCCATGTCTCGGAACTGAAGGAGGGCTTTGTAAAAAGCGTGGAAGACGTGGTGAAACTGGGTGATAGAGTCACTGCGAAAGTAGTGAGAGTGGAAGAAGGGAGAATAGGCCTTTCCCTGAAGGCGATGAAGAATCTTTCCCTTTCGTAGGGAGGCACGGAGAAATCCCCCGTTCGGGGGGATTTTTTTATCCGATATTGTATACTATAGGTAATGGCTGATTTTCAATTCCAGGGTCAACAGTGGTCGGACAAAAACCCTGTGTTAGGTACGGGAGAAGGAGAGGTGCCGCTCGCGAAGCAGATGCCGGATGTAAACATGCGCACCATGGCTTCCGACGTCTCCTCGATAAAAGAAATGGGCGGAGGTGATCCGCGTCCGTATGCGCCGAAGGAAATGCCGGCATCCCCGGTTCCCGCGCAGAAGGAGGTGGTCGTCCCCCCGATCATTCCCCCCGTCGTTCCTCCGCAACCCGATGCGGCATCCCCTATGATGCCCGAGGGTAGCATGCAGGAAACACCGGAAAAAAAGAAATCGAACTCCGGCATATTCGTCGGTGTGGCGGTTTTTGTGACGCTCATCGGTCTTGCCGCCGTCGTATATTTCTTCGTGCTCCCGATGTTCCTTTCGGACGGTAGCGAACCGGTAAACGAAGGAACACCCGCGGCTGAAGAACAGGTGATTCCGCCCGCAGAAGAACCGGTCATACCGCCCGCAGAACCCCCCGCCGCAACCTCGACGGAAGGAATCCCGGAAGCGGGAGTTCCGAAGATGCCGGTAGTCGAGGTACATGCTTCGCTCTTCGCGACGCCCGCTGATCTTTCGGCGGAAGCGACACTTGGTGAAGTGACCGCCGATGCGGTCAAGAAAGCATTCGAGGCAAGTCTCGTGGAGGTGCCCGTGCTCCGGGAAATGGTATTCAAGGGATCGGACGGAAAAGTGCTTGCATTCGAAAATATCGTCCCGCTCTTCATGTCCAGCACATTCTCTTCGACGACGAATGCGCTTTTCAGTCCCGATGCGACCTTCTTCTCCTATACCGACAATAAAGGAGTATGGCCCGGATTCGCACTGAAGCTCGCTTCCGACGCGGATCTCACGGTGGCCAAGGCGGCAATCCAGACAATAGAAGCGAATAATGAGTTTGCGGCCCTCTTCCTCACAAGCCCCGGAACTCCCACAACGTGGAAGGACGGGAAAGTGAACGACACTGCGGCACGCTACATTCCCTTCTCCGCACAGGGCATCGCATTCAATTATGCGTGGTTTGACCGGACTCTCATCGTAAGTACGAGTTACGCGGGCGCGCAGGCCGCCGCGAAAAAACTCTGAGAGTGATGAGCTCCCCGGAAACAGAATCCTGGAACACTATCGCCCGCGAATACGATGCACTCATCGCTCGCGGCGATTTTTTTCGCACTCACCTGCTCGACGAAGCGTTTGCGGACCTGGTGGGAAATGTAGCTTCCCGGCGCATCCTTGATGCGGGCTGCGGTCAGGGATATTTCGCACAGAGACTTTCAGAGAGGGGGGCAACCGTTACCGCCATCGACGGATCGGATGAACTTATCGCGTGCGCAAAGAAACGGTTTCCGGAATCCCCCTCGCTTCGTTTCGCGGTAAGAAATCTGAAGGATCCGCTTCCGTATCCGGACGGCTCATTCGATGGCATCGTGGCGCACATGGTACTCATGGACTTCGACCCGATTGCGGACGCACTTTCCGAATTCTCACGCATTCTGAATGCCGACGGTTTTTTTGCGTTTTCGATACTGCACCCTTTCTTTATCGCGGGAAAAACGGAGAAATCGCTTATGGAACGGTTTCTGTATAAACTTCCGCATCTCGAACTTTCCCGTTATCATACGCCCTTCATGAAACCGTGGCGCATTCCCGGAACAACGCACGACACAAGCGCGTATCACCGCCCGCTCGAATCCTATATGCGTTTGCTTCGCGATAGATCTTTCCATATCGAGGACATACGGGAGCCCGTCTTCGATGCGCGTTCGCTCTCGGGAAAGAGCAATGCGATGAAGCTTCTTGCCGAAATACCTCCGTTCCTCCTTGTACGCGCAAGGCGGTGTGTAAAACCATAATTGACAAAGAGGGGGGGTTCCACTACTTTTTGAATATGCTTACGAAGGAACAATTGCATACGCTTCATCTGCTTCTTGACGAGGAAAAGGAAAAGCTCGTGGCGCGCCTCAAAGAATCGAGGTCGCGTACCGATTTCGGAAGTGATGTCGACAGTTTCGAGGAAGAATCGGACGAAGCGGAAGAATTCTCGAACAAGCTCGGTATCGAGCAGCTCATAGAAGAGAAATTGGAAAATATAGAGCATGCGCTGCAGAAGATGGAAAAGAACGCATACGGCCCGTGCGAGAAATGCGGAACGCCCATCGCCTACGAACTGCTTTCTATAAATCCCGAATCGCGACTCTGTAAAGCCTGCAAAGCGAAATAGCGTATGAGTGCGGTGCCCAAGCTCTTTTCGGCGGAATTGGAAGGAATCGATGCTGAACTCATCGAAGTGGAGGCCGACTTGAATGTCGGCCTCCATTCTTTTAATATCGTGGGCCTTGCTGATAAGGCAGTGAGCGAAGCGAAGGAGCGGGTGAGTTCCGCACTCAAGAATTCGGGTATCAAGCCACCCACACAAGAAAATCGGAAAATCACCGTGAATCTCGCGCCTGCCGACACTAAAAAAGCGGGGTCGCGGTTCGATCTTCCTATCGCCATTGCCTATCTTCTTGCGAGCAACCAACTGAAGCCCTTTCCGGTACACGATAAACTCTTCATCGGCGAACTTTCACTCGACGGATCGCTCCGCCCCGTGAACGGCGTTCTGAATATCGCTATGCTCGCGAAAAAGAAGGGAATACGAACGCTCTTTGTGCCGACCGCGAATGCCGCGGAGGCTGCAGTAGTCGAAGGTATCGAAGTTATTCCTGTGGCCTCCATCCCCCATATCGTGAAACACCTTGAGGGGAGTGTGCTTATAGAACCCCAGCCGCATACCCATATCATCCCTTCATTCGCGCCTTCGCGCGTTTCTATGAGCGAGATACGGGGGCAGACCGCGGCAAAGCGCGCGCTTGTCATCGCGGCCGCAGGGGGACACAACATACTCATGTCGGGACCCCCCGGTACCGGGAAAACGATGCTCGCCGAGGCCATCCCTTCCATACTGCCGCTTCCTTCCGTCGATGAGTCGATAGAACTCACGCGCATCTACAGCGCAGCAGGAATGATGAGGGGGTCCGCATTCATGGAGTGGCGGCCGTTCCGGACACCCCATCACAGCGCTTCACTCGCTTCGATTCTCGGCGGCGGACAGAATCCGAAACCGGGAGAAATAAGTCTCGCTCATCGTGGAGTCCTTTTCCTCGACGAATTGCCGGAGTTCCATCGCGACATTCTCGAAGGACTTCGCCAGCCGCTTGAAAGCGGGTCGGTACATGTCGCACGCGCGAAGCGCTCTCTTTCCTTTCCTGCGCGGTTCATGCTCGCCGCTGCCATGAACCCGTGCCCTTGCGGCTATTACGGCAGTACCGACAAAGAATGTACCTGTTCGGCGCACGAAATATTCCGTTATCAGAGGAAGTTATCAGGTCCTCTTCTCGACCGTTTCGACATACAGATCGAGGTCCAAAAAATACCGATCGATGATCTGCGCGGGAAACGCGCGGAAGGTGACGACGAAGAGTACCGTGCGCTCGTCCGCGCGGCGCGCGAACGCCAGGAACGCCGCTTCCGCTCCCTTTCGTCGCGCATACACGCGAATGCGGAAATGACCTCGAAGGATGTGGAACAGTTCGCGTGTCTCAGCTCGGATGCGGAACTGTTCCTCAAACAGATTCTGGAAAAGCAGTTCCTTTCCACGCGCGGCTACTACCGGACACTGAAGGTAGCGAGAACCGTTGCGGACATCGAAGGTTCGGAAGAAATCAGGAAGGACCATATCGCGGAAGCATTCCAATACCGTCTCCGCGCATAAAACAAAAAACCGCCCGAAGGGCGGTTTCTCTTATCGTGTCGCGAAGGGGTTTTTGGCGCCATACACCTCGAAATGAAGGTGGCATCCCGTGGGTCCGTCGGTATTCCCCGAATTGCCCATCGTTCCGATTTCCGCACCGCGACTCACCTGGTCGCCGATCATCACTCCTATTTTCGAAAGGTGCGCGTACCGTGTTTTTGTTCCGTTCGAATGTTCCAGAAGGACGAAGTGTCCGTAACCGTTATTCCATTCTCCCGATCCGTCTCCCCATTCGCTGTCCACCACCACGAGGCCTTCCGCAGCCGCATACACCGGCGTACCGCATGCGTTGGCGATATCAACCGCATTTTCGGCATGGAGTTCGGCCCAGTTGTATCCCGCAACAGGAAGAGTGAAATAGTTCCTGAGGTCCGGGAGTTTCTGCGCCGACTGCGTATATGCGTTTTTGGAAAGCGGTTTTGCTTCGGGAAGAATGAGGCTCCCTTTCCCGCCCGCAATCACTTTCTGATAATCGGGGTTCTGTTTTTTGATGGTTTCCGCCTCGATCTGATAGCGGTCGGCGATAGTCTCCAATGAATCGTTCTCGTTCACCGAATAGAGAATGCCCGATACGGGAAGAATAATGAGTTCCTGACCCACTCTCAGAAGGGAAATGCTCTGGTTCGCCCACTTCACCGTATTCGCGGTAATGCCGAACTGTGCGGCAATGCTGGGCAACGTATCCCCGGAACGCACTTTATACCGCTTCAATCCGTCGCGGGCGGGAAGAAGATTGGTGAGCGGATCGGAAGATGCCTGAACGAACCCTCCTTCTTCGCTTATATTCATCCGATATGCCTCGACACCCCCATAGGGTCTGAGCGGAAGTCCTGAGAGAAGCGAGGAGTCCGTCACGGTCTCTGCAGGACCCCCTTTGCTCCATGATTCCCCGTCGCCGGAATAAAAAACCGCATAGGTGTGCGATTCGGGAAGAAAATGCAAACCGAGCACCCCCACAATGAAAAGGAGTGACCACACGCTCGTGGTTCGGGAAACAGCAAGCAAAACAGGCCTTATATTCGCTATGACAACGCTTTTATTGGGAATAGCTTCAGTTTAACAGAAAAGCGGGCTGTTTCAATGTTCTAAGCGTGCCGCTCCGTGGTATAGTGAGAGCGCTTTATTACCCATGCGACAGCGCCTTGGACAACATTTTTTGATCAATAAGGAGATACTTTCGTGTATCGCCGGTTTTCTCGAACGCTCACCGGTGAAAACCGTCATTGAAATAGGGCCGGGACACGGAGAACTCACCGGCTCGATTCTCGCACTTCCGACACCGCGCACGCTCATTCTTATCGAAAAGGATCCGGAACTTGCCGGCACGCTTCCTTCCTTATTCCCGAAAGAACACGGAAAGGGAACGCTCCGCGTGGAGGAGGGGGATGTGCGTACGGAGCTTCCCCGTATCGTTTCTTCGCTTCATGGAAAAGAATATGCGATTACGGGCAATATACCGTACTATCTGACAAGTTTCCTTTTCCGCATCATCGGATCCCTTATACCGAAGCCGGAGCGCTGCATATTTACCATTCAGAAGGAGGTGGCGGAGCGTGTTGCGGCAGAACCGCCCCATATGAATCTTCTCGCTGCGAGTGTTCAGAGCTGGGCCGATGTTTCCGTCGTCGCGTCGGTCCCGAAACGCGATTTTTCCCCTCCGCCGAAAGTCGATTCGGCTACCGTCCTTCTCACTACAAGGATTGCGGACGAACCATTCGATGAAAGCGCTTATTTTGCGACCGCGCGGGCGCTTTTCAAACAACCGAGAAAGACGATAATCAACAATATGAATGCATTTGCGGACATACGCGGTATTGCAAACCCGACAATGAGGGAGATGCTTGTTGCGTGCGATATTGTACCGGACAATCGCGCGCAAACCCTCTCCGTCAAATCCATAAAACGCCTTTCTGCATTGTTGTATACTGAATCCGTATGAAACTTCCTTTATCCATCGCACTTGTTTTCCTTATTGTCGGCCTTTTCGCTCCTTTTTCGAATGCGAGTGCGATATGGCTCCCTTTCGCGGGGAAGGTGCTCACGGTTCTGACTCCCGGAGTCGTGTGTATTGGAGAAGGGCCCATCACGATACGACCCATTGCTTTC
>ORJL011417717.1_pt1 | contig 19231 bp, 14 predicted proteins | sample 1779941 | NCBI WGS metagenome assembly ORJL01 (sample SAMEA104232317, study PRJEB22302) | groundwater metagenome | biome: forest; feature: aquifer; material: groundwater | place: USA | collected 2011-08-07 | depth 5.8 m | reverse complement strand
GCGCAGCCTGAAGGCTGCTACTCCAAACACGCAGATATTATTGCCAAAATATATGAACAAAATGAGGCCATATTTTTTCTGGGATTATGATATTACGGAGGATGAGATAAAAAACATATTGCGCGGGAATGACGAAGATCGAAAGTGCTGGGTCACCGCGAGGATACTGGAATGCGCACTGTGGCAGGATATATGGAAATTTCTAACAATTCGGCTAGTAGCACAACTCCTGCCCAATTTGAGAATGAATCCGAAAGATAAAGAGCTGTGGAGCTATGCTATCAAAAGGTGGCAACGTGGATCATAAAAAAATACTGACAAAATTCCAGTATGACACGCTCAAGGCTTTTTTTGCTGCCACGACGGACAGTGAGAAATTCTTCTTGACCGGCGGCACCGCGCTTTCTGCATTTTACCTGGGCCACCGCTATTCCGAAGATATCGACCTTTTTACACTGGAAGATTTTCATCCAACAAGGATCGTAAATATCGCCGAAGACCTTGCCAAAAAACTTAATGTTCCGATCAAGACCGGCAGGGCGTCACAAACATACCACCAGTTCTTCCTTCAACAACCGGATGGCAACCAATTGAAGGTTGAGTTCGTCAATGACACTGCAAAGCAGTTCGGCAGCAAGAATACCATAGACCAGATCATAATTGACGATGTTATAAATATCGCCTCAAATAAGATATGTGCGATCTATAGCCGCCGAGAGGCCAAAGATTTCATAGACCTCTATTTCCTGTTGACCGAGAGAAAATTAGATCTGGGAACATTGATTGAGGATGCAAAGGCAAAGGACGGCGGCATCATCGAATTTCATCTTGCGGGAATGTTCATGGAATCCCGTTTTTTAAAAGATATGCCGCGAATGATCAAACCCCTTACACTTGAAACCTTGCAAAAATTCTTCAAAAAGCTAGCCGATGACCTCTTAGACAAGATCAAGCCCGAAGAGTGAATATTTTAAACAGGTTTTTGCCCCTTGCTCCGTGACCGGTGGTTCCTCGATACAATTTAGTTGTTGGTCACTTAAATAATGACGGGGCTAATTCTCTTGCCTTTTGAAATGCCTTTTCAGCGCCATCCAAGTCGCCTTTGTCTCTCTTTGCAAGGCCTAGGCCGTACCAAGCCTTTGCATATCTTGGATCTATCTTCAGCAACTGTTTGTAGGTTTTAATTGCGCCATCCACATCGTCCGTTTTAAGCTTTGCGGCGCCTAGGTTGTGACGAGCATCTGTAAATTTTGGATCTATCAACAACGCCTTTTCGAAGGCATCGATTGCGCCAGTCGGATCGCCTTTTTTGAACTTTGCAACGCCTAGGTTGAACCAAATCTTTGCATATCTTGGATATGTCTCCAACGCATATTTGCATGCCTCAATTGCGCCATCCACATCGCCCGTTTTTAACTTTGCGGTGCTTAGGTTGGACCAAGCATCTGCATATCTTGGATATATCTCCAACGCCTTATTGTAGGCCTCAATTGCGCCATCCACATCGCCTTTGGCTTTTAGTGCAAGGCCCAGGTTTCCGTAAACGATGGCCTCATATCTTAACAGATCCCCCTCTACATTATATTTTTTTACATAATAATCGTTCGGTAAAATGATACCAAAATCTATATTAAAGGCCTCTTTACCATCACCATATCGCACAAACACGTGTTCAGGCACGGCAATCAAATGGACCGGCCAGCCAAACTCCTCCGCCAGCGCCCTGACTATAAAAGAGGAGGTGTCGCAATCAAGTTGCTTACTGACGAGGTTATCTATAAATGATGTACTTCCTTGCCTTCCGAAGATAAAGCCCATCTCCAGCAAGACCTGATATACAAGTTTAAGTTTGTCTTGATCGCTTATGTTGGGCGTCTCTGCAAGCCTTTCTAAATATCTCTGCTTTATCTCTTTTAATATCTCATATGCCTGCCTCTTTTTATCCTCTCCAGCAAGCGCGGCCTCCTTGTCTAAATGCCAGTAAACCTTGTTTGTAGCCGAAAACTCACCCTTTGGAGATTCCAGCCTAGAACTTCCACGCCATAACGCATCCGTTTTCCAATTGATAATTTTCCACGTTAGTATGCTTAATAGGCTGGGGCTACAAAACATGCCTAGAGCTATAAACATATCATCCCCAGAGATAGAACTATCATCTCCGTCGAGCGAGGCGATGGAATCAACCTCCCCTTGAACGCCCTTTGGCCAGTCATGGGTGTTTTCTAGTAATGTTACGGGTGCGGTCATAAATTTAAGCCCCTGCTATATATATTATCGGCAGATTTTTACAAAAGTTGCGGAAAAAATTTTCCACAATCCGACACTTTTAAAAAAGCGTAATGGTTTTAGTTAGTTTCGGACTCATTTTTTTCAAAAAAACATGTTCTTCAGGCCCCTTTTTTCTCAAACCGGAACCTGTTTGCGTTACAGCTTCCGCCTGCGTTCGCCTGACGCAGCGTTTTACATGGTCGCCTCCCTTGATGCTGTTTTTGCTTCAACATGCCCCTTGTTTTGCCGTTGCCACACCCCTACGTGAAGACTAGCTCCGCGATCTTTCGCCTCGCTTCTCTGTACATCTCAAACGACGGATGTCCGTGCGTAAGTTTCAAGATGATCTGCCTCGCGTGCTTTATTACCCTTCCGGCTATGCAAAAAAGATAGAACCGTAATCTCTTTAAATGACAGTCTCTAAACGTTTCCGGCAGTGCATGTAGCTGGATCGCCCTCACTATGTTCCACGCGATGCACCGCAGTCTCCACCAGGCCGCGTTTGCCCCAAAGTTACCGCACGGTAGAACATGTCCCGCCAGATCGTTCTTCACCCTGTCGTGCACATGCTCGATGCTCCCGCCTCGTTCATAATGCCACTTGATCAAGTTCTCTCCCTCCCAGTCCTTGTTCGTCTCTATCACCTCATACCGATCCTTTTCCACCGCCTCCGTGTGCTCACCCTGAAACAGCTCCCACTGGTAAGACTTCTTTCGCGTTACTATCGTTCGCAACATACGCTCTCGCATCGTCCGCCTCGTCCCTGCCGCAGACGTCCACGGCATCTCGGCCCATTCTTTGCCGGTCTCCTCTTTCCCTCTTGCTGTTATTCTGTGTACCGGCTTCCAGCTACTCTCGGGAATGCAGTGTATCCATTCCATAATTGACGGCGATAGCTTTCCGGTTATCGTAAACGTTATCTTCTCTTTCTTTAGATACTTTATCAGTTCGTGATTGTAATACGCCCCGTCAAGTCTCGTTTCGATCTCTTTCACCTCCTCAGGCAAGCACTTTATCGTTTCCTTAAAAAATGATAACACATCGTAGGCCGGTGCCACGTTCCCGTCCCTAAACTCATCGGCTCCCACTATCCCCAGCTCCGCTATCACCCCGTTCACAGGCATATAGCCTCGCCCATCCTTATACAGGCATACCGGGCGCTTCCTTGAATCAGCGGCGGGACGTCCCAGCGTTGACGTATTCAAATTGGCGCGGGAAGGCCTGCTTATGCCACTGCGCTCGGCGATATATGAAGCAAGGAAAACGAAACATACGGTAAAAAGAAAAGCGGATTCAGTCGCTATAACCGTTATCCCATTAAAGTCCGATGCCCTTGAAGAGGTTCGTATGGGCCATGACGAAAACATCGACATCTCCAAAACGGTCCGCAGATCGCTTGAGTTTTTGGGTGAATTCAGCCTGATCCTCGCCGATCACTACAGAAACGTCCTCATATTTTTGAGCGAGCAGAGGATAATAGAGAACCCATCCAATGGCATTTAGCACTGCCGCTGGGATTTTAAATGATGGAAGTTCCCCGGTGTAAGGAAAACCCTTCTCCGCTAGACATTGATGAACTCTTTCATCAACCTCTATCCCCTGCGCGTTATCGATGACAAGGACGGCTGCTTTTCCTGATGTCACTGGTGTTGATGGGTTGGCCATAAAGTTCCCTTTTGTTCTCTGCTCTAATATTATTATCGGCAGAAATCGGAAAAAGTTGCCTTTTTTCTTGTGCAAACTTGGATAGTATGGTATCTATCCTTGTAAACTATTCATAACCATATGAATACACAAGGCAATTTCACTGTCCCATTCAATCCAAATCCCATTACAGTCAACGATCTTGGGAAGGGGCGGGTATTTACATTAAGGGGGCCCAGACAGGTTGGAAAGACCCGGTTTTTAAAACGCCTGCATCAAGAGAACCCCAACCTCAACCCTGTGTATGAAAGCCTCGACATCGTTCGGACGGAAAAGGAACTGGTTGCCTTTATAAAACGTGTTGTGGCTGAGCGCAGTCCACGGTTGATCCTGCTCGATGAGATATCGTCTGTGCCAAGGTGGCAGAAGGCGATAAAATATCTTTTTGATAAAGAAGAGCTCGACGGCATAGACTTTGTCCTCTCCGGTTCTTCGGCCACCGACATAAAAAGAGGGGCGGAGCGGCTTCCCGGCAGGAGAGGGCCGGAGATAGAAGGCGGATGGGACCGCACCCTCTTGCCGCTCTCTTTTGCTCAATTCATCAAGCATACGGCACTCGTGTCCGAGGAAGAACTTGCCTTGATCGCAGCCAACAAGGATGCCCCGCAAAATATTTCTCAAGAGCTTCATCAGCGACTGGGCATAGCTTTGCTTAAATTTTTGAAGGTGGGAGGTTTTCCCTCGGCCATTCTGGCCGAGCAGGAAGGCTCGGAAAAACCCTTCAGGACGATGATGGCGATCATACGTTCCGATTTCGAAAAGAGAAAAAAGAGCAGGATCATTCTTGACCAAGTCCTTGCGCGAGTCAATCAAGTCTCAGTGTCGGCCGTTACATGGGAGACGTTTGCAAAACCGATCAACGCTACAAAGGTGATCGTTCGCCAGTACGTCGATGAGCTGTGCGAGAACTACCTGCTTATGGACGTCGAGTGCATCGATCTTGCAAGGAACCAGCGTTCTCCAAAAAAACCGAGAAAATTATACTGGATCGATCCTCTAATACCTTCTTCGATCGCCTTTGACGGGCTTGGCGCCGATACCTCCGAGGCCGCCATCGTTGAATCGCTTGTGGGATTTGAATTGATAAGACGGAACGAACGCAATTTATGGGAGGGATTGAATCAATTGAGACGCGTTTATCTGTGGCGCGATTCGCGCGGAGGCGAGGTTGATTTTGTTCTGTGGAATAAAGAGAGGACGGCGATCGAGGTCAAATGGCAGAACCAAGTTTCGGAATGGGATGCAAGGCCGATCAATAAGACCTTTGGCGGCGGCCTATTGCTTACAAAGAATGTCTTTGCAACTTTCGAAAATACAAAGGTGATGCCTGTTTATTGGTTTTTGGCCACAGATAGGGGTTAATCACCGCTATCATTATCTCGTGGGTATCACAGAAGTGAGTGATGATGGTTGACTACGCCGTGAAACGGACCAAGGAACACATCTGGCGGTTCAACAAACTTTACGAAGACATCAAGCACCTGCGTCTCGACATGAACTTCGTCGCCGAGCTCGAGTGGAAGGATAATATATTCCCTAACATTGACTACAGGGTGTATAGTTAATGTAGTTGCCCGATCGCAGTTGTGGAGTTAATGATTATCTCTCGATAAGCGGCCTTAATATTTCGATCGTGTTCGATATCCTTCTTGAAATGGTTAAATTTGACGCGTTGGGCACGGTTTTGTTGATAGCCTTTTTTAGCGTCTCCAGAGCTTTTATATATATGCGCTGGTGTTCAGTGGATAGTCCATCAAATCTTTTGGCTATATCGGGATGCATGAGTGAAGAGCAGAGAGAGGCGAAAAACTCGCTCGGTTTTTCCTGCGGATGTCCAGCGCTGCTTCCATCTTTGAACCATGCAGTCTCAGCAAGTATCCCCATGAATGGATTGATTACCCTGTTTAAGTCCAAGAGCATATCAGAAATATCTATCATTCCATCTTTTCTAACCTTTTTTTTCGGTGGCGGCGGTTGAAGTTCGTTAAAAAGGCCTATAAACTCTTTATTCAGACTTATTCCATAAGTATCGTCGATCAAATGAAATGTTTCATGCATAGATATGGTCCATCCGCCGGCGCTTCCTATTAATTCATTCGGGTCTTTGCCATAGATATAAATGATATCCTTTTGAAACACTCTTATAGCGGCGTTCGTTTCTTCCGAACTTCTGACAATAACTTTATCCGGGAGGGTTTTAAGCTCAAAAAGTTGCGCCGCCAAACCAATGCCCCTATCGAGATTGGCCTTGAAGGCCTCTGAAAATTGGCCGGACACGAAATAGTCTGAATATAAGTGGATGCGGTCTGAAATCGTAAGAATGTGAGGCATGCCCTTTATATATGCCATGTTCTTATACTCGCCAAGGCCTAACGGTGTCAGATCGAGATCGAACTGGTTCTTCGAGTCAACACCGTTTGCAAAGAAAATTTTTGGATGAACCACAACCGAGGCAATGTAACCATCATGCCCCATACAACCAAAGACCGACCACCAAGAAGGTTCAAAAATTAACACTAAAACCGTGTTGCCATATTTATCCTGATATCGGTATCCTTTATAATGGTCATTATTTTCTCCGAAATTACCGGGAACCGGTTCCAATCCCGCGCCGGCGTCAAAACAAGACGCGGAACGGGTATTTTTTGCAGACATCTCTATCGCTTCAAGACCGCCATTGATCAATATCGGCCCGTTAAGGGTATTCTTTAATAGCCTGTCATTGATAATGACGGGGTTGGGACAGGCTGTTACTTCAACAGCTCCGCCGGCAACATGATATTGTCCAAACTTGATATCAAAACCAGCATTGGCATTGTTTTGATAGGGAGAGGCACACACGGTCGTCTTATCAAAATTATCTATCAGGTCTTGCCAACCCGATCTTGCTTCTGATCTTTTGAGCGAATATATCTGTAAATTCTCCAAGGTCCAAGGCGTGGTTCGTTCGCGCAGAATTTCAAGTGCTTTATCAAATGTTACATCGTTAAGATACTGCTTGGCTGATCCGATCATCTTATCGACTACATGGCCGGCATATGGAACGATTGCACCTTCTTCCGCGGGGGGAGGGAAATTTTCTGATATATAAGCACAACTGGTCATCCAATCGTGAAGATAATAATGGGGAAGCCCGAGATACAATACCACACTATCAGCTAGTTCTTCCGTGTCGGCAGAAAAGGCGGGATCTGTTAATAGTTTAGGGAAGGCTGTGAGAGATATGCTTTCAAGCGGGTCGTCTCTTGTAAAGGGGGACATATTCCAAAGGCCATCTCTTCCATTATTGAACACAAAAACCGCCTCTGTACTAGCGGAATAGAGCCCCTTTTGTGAAAATGCCTTACCTTTAGACAAAAAGACGTCCTTAAAGACGTCTTGTAACCGATACTCGGCGTCGGATCCCGGACCCTGCACGTATTGGTTATCAGATACGAATCCAAACGATATCCCGTATCTTTTCAGCGAGTAACCGGCTTCATCGAGCGTCTGAATCAGTTTGCGATATAATTCGTAAGCTGTTTGGCCATCGACTTGCCCACCCGAGTTGCTACCGGTCACCGTTTTATCAAATGGAAGTTCTGCCTCGGTTATTTCCCTTAATCCATCAATTTTGGGACATTCAAAAGCCATTTCATTATTATTATCGGCAGATTTTTATAAAAGTTGCGCGAAATTTCTTCAATTTTACTCCAGTTGATGTGCAAATGTTAAAGTGGAGTATATTGGGGGTTATCTGGTTGCTGGTGAATGTGAGATATTTATTTGCTTGTATATGTAATTATAAGTTTTTATTGACAATTTATCAATTTATATTTATACTCCAGTTGATGTGTAAAACATAACTTGGAGTATATATATGAAGCGAGATAATATCTTTATAGGCAGGGAAAAGGAGCTTTCGGCTATAGGAAAGCTCTATAAAGAGGCCCAATCCCAGCTAACGGTGGTTTACGGCAGAAGGCGTATTGGCAAAACAGCGTTCATTGAGAAATTTTGCGAAGGGAAAGATCACTTTTACTTCACCGGCAGAAAAAGTGAAAAGCAAGGCGACCTGTTCCGTCGCCTATTAAATGATATCGCCCGATCGTGCAATAACCCCCTCATCTCAAAGGTCGCGGTGAACGACTGGAACGAGATATTTGAGATCATTGACAGCGCATACGATAAAAAGATGGTCATCGTATTCGACGAATTTCAATGGATGTGCACGAAATATTCAACTCTCATCTCCGCCTTGCAGGAGCATTGGGACAAAAAATGGAAGGATAGCCAAAAGGTTTTTCTCGTTCTTTGCGGGTCAATAATAAGCTTTATGGAAAAGAATGTCCTGTCGGAAAAAAGCCCCCTCTATGGAAGGAGGACCGCCTCTTTTGAACTAGAAGCGATGCCGGCAAGCGAGGCAAAGCTCTTTTTCCCTTCAAAAAATGCCGTTGAACAGGCCGAGACAATAATGACCTTCGGGGGCGTTCCAAGCTACCTTGAATTGATAAACACAAAAGAGTCCCTGGCACAGAACATCAACAGGCTTGCGCTAACCAAGGACTGCTACTTCTTCAATGAGATCGAGTTCATACTCAGAGAACAACTTAAAAACCCTGCGCGTTATTATTCGCTTTTAGAAAGCATCGCAGGAGGTTCTTCTACTCGCAAAGAGCTGGCACAGGCATTGAATATAGGCAATAGCGGGGCATTAGACCTATATCTCAAGAGCCTGCAAAAACTTCATTTATTAAAAGAGTCCAAGCCCATAACAAAATCCGCAACAGCCAAGACACAACGCTATATGATATGGGACGAGTTCTTAAGATTTTATTTCACTTTTATTTATCCAAACAAGGAACGTATCCAGTTAAGCCTCGATGACTGGCTGTATGACAGCGTCATATCCCCAAAGTGGGAGAGTTATTGCGGATATTCATTTGAACTGTTCTGCCGTAAAAACATGAAGGCCATTATCTTGCTCCTCCAAATAGAAAAGGTCTTTGAACGATCCGGGACATATTGGAGATCAGTTACAAAAAGTGAAGAAGGCCTGCAGATCGATATCGTTATAGAGCGAACCGACAAGATCACGCACCTTATCGAGTGCAAATGGTCGTCCGGAAAGATCGGCGCTTCGGTCTTGGGCGAACTAGAAAGAAAGAAGAAATTATATCCAAACCCGCTTCAACACACATTGAAAACCGCGATCGCGACCTTACACGGCGTGACAGAACAAGTGGCAAGCTCCGGCATGATAGACGACATCATTTTGGCCACCGACATATTAAACTCACCATAAGTGATGAAAGGTTGACTACTACTGCGAAGTAATATAAATTACGGGTCAAAATCTGCCCAATAAATTGGGCAACTACAAATCTATGAAGATACTTGCTTTTGTCTTGGCCGGGGGAGAGGGAACGAGGCTTTTGCCTCTGACCCGCGACCGGGCAAAACCGGCCGTTCCGTTCGGCGCCCATTATCGGATCATTGATTTCGTGCTGTCCAACCTTGTCAACTCCGGCATCCTGCACATAAAGGTCCTGACGCAGTTCAAGTCGGAATCGCTCAACCGTCATCTAAAAAAGGGCTGGATGCTCTCGCCTATCATTGACCAATATATCGACCCCGTCCCCGCCCAGATGAGGACGGGACGCAACTGGTATCTGGGCAGCGCCGATGCCGTCTATCAGAACCTGAACCTCGTCCACGACTCAAATGCGGACATAACCTGTGTCTTCGGCAGCGACCATATCTACAGGATGGACGTCCGCCAGATGATCGACTTCCACAAAAAAAGCGGCGCAGATATGACCGTTTCGGCCATCCCCGTGCCGATAGAAGAGGCTCGCGAGTTCGGCATCATTGGCGTGGACAGATCGTGGCGCATGGTGAATTTCCACGAAAAACCCGTCCGTCCCTTTCCGATGCCGGGTGACAAAAAGCACGCCCTTGTTTCAATGGGGATATATATATTCAGGACCGATTTCCTGATCGATGCGGTGACCGCTGATGCCCGGAAAAAGGGCTCGCGACACGATTTCGGAAAGGACATCATCCCCGCTTCGTTCAAAAAATCCCGCGTCATGGTCTATGACTTCAGCAAGAACGCCTTCCCCGGCATGACCAGCGCTGAAAAGCGCTACTGGAGGGACATCGGCTCGATAGATGCATACTGGAGATCATCGATGGACCTGATCAGCGTCACGCCGGAATTCAATCTGTATAATAAGGACTGGCCGATTAGGACGGCTCTCGACCCTTATCCGCCGGCCAAGTTCGTCTTTGCCGACGAAGAGAGCAAACGCATCGGCATGGCGACCGACTCGCTCGTCTCGGACGGTTGCATCTTAAGCGGCGGAAGGATCGACAGGTCGGTCCTCTCTCCCGGGGTCAGGGTAAACAGCTTCTCGCTAGTGGAAGAATCGGTGCTGTTCGAGAACGTCACCGTCGGCCGCTACGCGAAGATCAGGCGGGCTATAATTGACAAGGACGTTGAGATCCCGTCCGGCGCGGTCATTGGCTATGACCTGAAGAAGGACAGAAAGAAATATTTCGTCTCCGAAGGCGGGATCGTTGTGATACCGAAGGGGATGAAACTAAGTTAGACCGTGTCATCCCCGCGAAAGCGGGGATCTCACGAATATCACTGGATGCCCGATTAAAACCTCGGGCATGACCGCACAATGTCACTACCTACAATCGCATTTCTCTGGCACATGCATCAGCCGTTCTATCGCGACACAACGACCGGCGACTGCGTTCAGCCATGGGTCAGGCTGCACGGCATCCATTCTTACTATGACATGCTGAAGCTCTACGAAGAGTTCGGCGACATCTGCACCAACATCAACTTTGTCCCGTCGCTCTTAAAACAGTTGCGCGCCTACACCGAGAACAACGCCAGTGACAAGTTCCTGGAATATACCCTCGTTGACGCGAAAGAGCTGAACCCCACTCAGAAGATGTTCATCCTGCGCAACTTCTTCATGATCAACCCCGACAGGCTGATCAGGCCATATCCCAGATATTGGAAACTCTACAACCAGCGCGGCGTTGACATCTCTAAAATAGACTTTCAAGACGCGATCCGTTACTTTTCATGGAAGGATTACCTTGACATTCAGGTCTATTATAACCTGGTCTGGTTCGGATTCAAGGCGCGCGAAGATTTCCCCGAGATCGCCAGAATGCTTTCAAACGCCTCGTCCGGGCATATCTTTACCGAAGAGGACAAAAAAGCCGTCATAAACATTCAAAGAGAGGTCCTGAAAAAACTGATGGGGATGATAAAGAACCTGCCGGCGAACATTGAGCTGACGACGACCCCGTTCTTTCACCCCATTCTCCCACTTGTCCTAGACACCGACCTTGCCAAGAGATGTATGCCCAAGGCAACCCTCCCGCCACGGGTGACACTTCCGAAGCACGCCGATTTTCAAGTCCGGCATGGGCTCGATTATTTTGAAGAGACGGTGGGAAAAAAGGCCAGCGGCGTGTGGCCGGCCGAGGGGAGCGTCTGCCCGGAGATGATACCCATCCTTGAATCGAACGGCGTTAAATGGGTCGCGACCGACGAGGGGATCCTCGCTCACAGCGGCGTCAAGGGCAAGAGAGAGGAATATCTCTATCAACCTTATATCGCCGAACAGGACGGGCACAAGGTCACAATGGTCTTTCGCGACAGGGAACTCTCTGACCTGATCGGTTTTTCATACGCAAAGATGCCCCCTGACGCAGCGGTCCGCGACTTTATGTCAAAGTTAAAGACGGCGGTTGCCTCCGCAAAACAGGAATATCCGCTGATAACTATCCTTCTCGATGGCGAGAACGCGTGGGAGTCGTATGAGGACCATGGCAGGCCGTTCTTAACAGGGCTGTTGACCGAACTCCGCAAGAGCGGGCTCAAGACCGCGACCGTCAGCAACTATCTTGCGGAACATCCGGCAAAGAACAATGTCCCGCATCTGGCCACCGGCTCATGGATAAATTCTGACTTCGGGATATGGATAGGCAAGCCGCAAAAGAACAAGGCGTGGAGCTATATAAAGGAGAGCCACGACGGGATCGCCAAAAAACTCGACACCATCCTCTCTAATCCGGAGAGATCGGCACAGGAACTGAATGCGATCGAAACGTTCGGAGCCGCATGCGGCAGCGACTGGTTCTGGTGGTTCGATGACGATTTTTCCTCTGAGTTCAAGGCTGATTTCGACAAGATATTCAGGATGCACCTGAAGAACACCTTCACCCTGCTCGGCCGCGACATTCCGGTCTTTCTTTATGAACCCATATTCAAATATGAAGAGTCGCCCCGCCATTCTCACGGCCCCCTCTCCCCGCAGGCGTTCACTTATCCAAAGATCGACGGGCTGAACACATCGTTCTTTGAATGGACGAACGCCGTCTGCATAAACATTTCGGGAGATCGCGGCACAATGGCCCAGACAGGAACTGAGCTGATAGAAACGATCCACTTCGGATTCAATCCCGAGAACTTCTACTTAAGGCTCGACTCGTTGAGAAAAGATGTCACATTCTCGCTTCTGGACGATGAAGAGATCGTGATCTACCTGCACGACAAGACCGCGAAATACAAGCTGCGGCTTTTCTTTGATAAAGAACGTTACCAGTTGAAGTTCGTGGACAGCCCGGAAGAGGGCTATTCGAACAGTTCTCACAAGGTTGAGTTCGCCGTCCGGCAGAACTTTGAAATGGGGCTTAATTTTAAGGACCTTGGTTTCACGCCGGGCGAGCATATTACGATCATCGTCACGGTCGTGCGCAAGGATATCGAGGTCCGGCACTATTCGCACATGATGTTCGTTGTGCCGGACGAGACTTACGAGAGGCAGATGTGGACGGTGTAGGAGTAGCAGCCTTTAGACTGCGCTAGTTGCGTATGGACATGGCGAGCCAAGTGCCACGCCTTGCATAACGAGGCTATGGGAGAATGCCGGCCAAGCGCCACGCCTCTCTGATAGAAGCGGGAGTTGTAAAATTTGGGCGTATGGAAAGTAGTGGGGATGAGGCATGGCGCTATCTGAGGAGATCGTCCGCCAGAGGCGGACGATGACGAGTGTTTGCGGTTTGGCCCACTAACATAACCGGGGCTATGGGAAAATGTTAGCCAAGTGCCACGCTTCTCTGATAGAAACGGGAGTTAAGAATATGGACGCATGGGAAAAAGCGGGAATGAAGCATGGCACTATCTGAGGAGATCGTCCCGCATAGCGGGACGATTTAGATATGATTCACTTGCTACTGGCGATACATAACCACCAGCCGGTGGGGAACTTTGGGCACGTCTTTGAAAAGGCGTTCAAGGAATGTTACTGGCCTCTTTTGAAGACGATCGCCGAATTCCCCAAGGTGAAGGTATCTCTTCATCATTCGGGGCCGCTCCTCGACTGGGCAAGGGAACATGAGCCCGATTATCTCCCTGCCCTGACGAAACTCATCAGGGCCGGACAGGTCGAGCCTCTGGGCGGAGGCTATTACGAGCCAATCTTGGCGGTGATCCCTCCGAACGACGCCAAGGGACAGATCGAGATGATGCGCGATTTCTGGAAGGCGGAATCCGGCGTTGCCCCACGCGGCATCTGGATGACAGAGCGTATCTGGGAACCTTCGCTCGCATCGCTTTTGGCCGAAAATGGCGTTGAATATACCATCCTTGACGACGAGCACTTCCGCGCCGCCGGCGTGGTTGACGAATATATATTGAACTATTACCTGACCGAACGTCACGGCAAGACCACCGCCATCTTTGCCTCTGACCAAAAGCTAAGATACTATATCCCCTTCAAGATGCCCGAAGATGTCATTGGTCATCTTTTATACCTCGCAGACAAATATCCCGGCAGCGCCATTACATACGGCGATGACGGCGAAAAGTTAGGGCTCTGGCCGGGGACGTTCGAATGGGTCGTTAAAAAAGGCTGGCTCAAAAAGTTCTTTCAGTTGCTGACCGAGAACTCCGAAAAGATAAAGTGTTCCACGATATCCGAATATTTTGACGGCCACAAACCCTCCGGAACGGTCTATCTGCCGACATGTTCCTACCACGAAATGGGAGAATGGGCCATGCCGGCACAAGCCATTAAAAGGTTCGATGCTGTCAAGGAGTTCTTGACGAACGCCGGCAAGTGGGAAGAGGCTAAACCCTTCGTCAGGGGCGGATATTGGGACAATTTTCTGACGAAATATCCTGAATCGAACTACATGCATAAGAGGATGCTTTATGTGAGTGAAAAGCTCGCTGCAATGACAGGGAAATACGGGAGAAATCCCCCCTCACCCCCCTTTACAAAGGGGGGGACCAGCGAATCACCCCCCTTTACAAAGGGGGGAATTAGTCCCCCCCCCCTTTTAGTAAAGGGGGGTGGGGGGGGATTTGAAGTAGAAGCCTTGACAAATGCCCGCAAGGCGCTCTACCGCGCGCAGTGCAACTGCCCCTATTGGCACGGGCTCTTTGGCGGGCTCTATCTCAACTATCTGAGGCATGCGGTGTATAGCAATTTGATAGAGGCGGAAAAATTAATTGATTCGCTAGCCACCAGCCACCAGCCACCAGTCACTAAGGTTGATATCGATTGCGACCGCTCGGACGAGTTCATTCTAAGGAACGACAAGATCACCGCTGTGATCAAACCGAACCGGGGCGCGGGACTGGCGGAGCTTTCGCACATGAAGAGCGGCCTGAACCTTCAGGATGTCCTGGCGCGCCGCGAAGAGGTATATCACACAAAGAAAGAGAACCAGCAAAAGGTAGAGGCGGCACATAGCGGCATACCTTCTATCCACGATCTGAACAAGGACCCCGCCTCCGCAGGTAAGATCGTCTATGATATCTGCGAAAGATTCTCGTTCCTTGAAAGGATATGGCCGGCGAACGCCTCTAGTTCAGACGTTTATAAGGACGCAACTTATGTCTGCAAATCCCCATTTGAGCTCTCGTCACAAAAGGCCGATTCGGTCACATTCACAGCAGATGTAGTTGCCCCATTTATGGGGCCAACTCTGCCCGATAAATCGGGCAACTACATATTAACAAAGACCTACTTTATCGGTTCAAACCCGGACATCAATGTCCAATTCGGCCTGAAGTTCAAGGACCCGGTCGAAAACGAGTTCAGGTTCGGCACAGAGTTGAACCTGACGCTCCTTGCCGGCCATGATGACAAAAGATACTACCTCTTGAACGGCAACGAGCGTAAATTCATGGACGCCACAGGAAGCCTCGAAGGCTCGGACGGCATAAAACTCGTGGATGAATATTTCGGCATCAAACTTCAAATAAAACCGGATAAGAAGATGGATCTGTGGTATTTTCCAGTCAACACCGTTTCGCAATCCGAGGCGGGTTTAGACTTGCTTTATCAGGGCTCATGCATTATATGGAGCGCCCTTATTCCCAAGGGAACGAGGGAGTTTGACTTTAGTATTGGGTTGAGCTTTGACTAAACTGTAGTTGCCCGATTTATCGGGCAGACATGGCCCCATAAATGGGGCAACTACAAATAATTGAGGGGGGACATTTCCCAGTTAGAAGCTATGCGCTGAACCAAGCAAAATATCTGTTTGGGATCGGCCGCTTTGCTTCAAGCCTTAAGGGAAGTGTCCCATTGCACATGCCAGAACTAAGAAAAGACCCGATCGTCGGAAGGTGGGTGATCATCTCGACCGAGCGCGCGCAGCGCCCCACCGATTTCAAGGTGGAGAAGGACGAAAGAAGGGGCGGCTTCTGCCCGTTTTGCTATGGCAACGAACACGTTACCCCGCCGGAGGTGCTTGCCTACAGAAAGAGCGGCGACGCCAATAAGGGTGGATGGAGCCTGCGCGTTGTCCCGAACAAGTTCCCGGCCCTCATGATCGAAGGCTCGGTGAACAAGCGCGGCGACGGCGTCTATGACATGATGAACGGCATCGGGGCGCATGAGGTCATTATTGAATCGCCCGACCATAACCTTTCGCTCGCGAATTTAAGCGAACAGCAGTTCGAAGACGTGCTTTGGGCGTTCCGTGACCGGATGATCGACCTGAAGAAAGACAAGCGTTTTCGCTATATCCTTGTCTTCAAGAACCATGGCCTGCGCGCAGGGGCCAGCCTTGAACACAGCCACTGCCAGCTCATCGCGCTGCCGATCCTGCCAAAGGTGGTGATCGAGGAACTGAGCGGCTCCAACGATTACTATTCCTACAAGGAACGCTGCCTCTATTGCGACATCATCACGCAGGAGATCGAGGACCAGAAGCGCGTGGTCCTTGAGAACGAGGAGTTCATTGCGGTCTGCCCGTTCGCACCGCGCTTTCCGTTCGAGGTATGGATACTTCCAAAGAACCATTCCGCGCTATTTGAGGACTCCACCAAACATCAATTGCATAACTTGACGCAGATATTCCAGCGAACTCTTAAAAAACTTGAAAAGGCGCTGAACGATCCGCCATATAATTTCATGATCCACACCTCCCCGCTCAACATGCCGAACCCCGAGATATATCACTGGCATATTGAGATCACGCCAAGACTGACCCGCATGGCGGGATTCGAGCGCGGCAGCGGTTTCTATATCAATCCGACCGCGCCTGAGGTGTCGGCGCAGTTCTTGAGAGAAGTAGATGCATAGAGATAATTACTCTTCGAGCGGAGCGAAGCGTAGTCGAGAAGTCGAAGCTATGGGAGAATGTTAGCCAATGCCTTATATAGGAGGAGTAGCAGCCTTTAGGCTGCGCTAGTTGCGTATGGGCAGGGCGAGCCAAGTGCCACGCCTCTCTGATAGAGACGGAGGATAAGAATATGGGCGTATGGGAAAAATCGAGGATGAGGCATGGCACTATCTGAGAAGATCGCTCGCCTGTGGCGAGCGATGACGAGAGAACACAATTGCACTATCTGAGGAGATCGTCCCGCATAGCGGGACGATTTAAATTATGAACATTGTACAAATAGCTTCCGAGGCGGTTCCATTCTGCAAGACGGGCGGGCTCGCCGATGTGGCTGGCGCATTGCCGCTGGCGCTTGCCAAAGAGGGGCACACCGTTTCAATGATCATCCCCTACTACACCACCAAGATATCCCCAAAGAAGCACAAGATCCGCGAGGCAAAGGGGAACATTAAGGTCTCGGTCGGCAACAAAGAGGTCGTAGGCGAACTCTTCACCTGCAAGGTCGCGCACAACGTCACCGCCTATCTGATCAAGAACGACGATTATTTCGGCCGCGCCGAGCTATATCAGACGCCGGAAGGCGACTATCCGGACAATGCGGAGCGATTCATATTCTTCACAAGGGCCGCGCTCTATGTCGCCTCAACATTACAGCCCGACGTCATTCACTGCCACGACTGGCAGTCCGCAATGGCCCCGGTCTATTTAAAGTCGATCTATAAGAACCACAAGAGCTTTGCCAGGACAAAGACACTTCTGACCATCCATAATCTTGGATATCAGGGCCTCTTTCCGCCGACGGCCATGCCCCTGACCGGCCTTGACTGGGAATATTTCACGTTCGACAAACTTGAGTTCTACGGCAAACTGAACTTTATGAAGGGCGGCATCACTTATGCGGACGCGATAAATACCGTCAGCAAAAAATACGCGCAGGAGATATTGACGCCGGAGTTCGGATGCGGGCTCGAAGCGGCGCTGGCGTTCAGAAAGAACATGCTCTTCGGCATTTTGAACGGGATAGATTATACAGAATGGAACCCCGCCACCGACGCGTTCCTGCCGGCGAAATTTGACGGCAAAAATACGCAAGGGAAAGTGGCCTGCAAGGAACAGATACAGTCGGCATATAAGCTTGAGGTCCGTAAAGATGTCCCCCTGATCGGCATCGTCGGGCGGCTCACGTCTCAAAAGGGATTCGACCTGATCGATACGGCGCTTCCCGAACTGATGAAGAGGGACGTCCAGATCGTCATTCTTGGGACCGGCGAAAAGAAATATCACGACATGCTCCTGAAGATGGCGAAGGAATATCCCCAAAAACTTGGTGTCAAGATCGCATTTGACAACGCCCTTGCCCACCAGATCGAGGCGGCAAGCGACATGTTCCTGATGCCTTCATATTATGAACCGTGCGGCCTGAACCAGATGATCAGCCTGAAATACGGGACGCTCCCGATCGTCCGCGCCACGGGCGGGTTGGACGACACTATAAAGAACCGCGAGAACGGGTTCAAGTTCAACGAATACACCGCTCAGGCGATGCTTGCCTGCATCGACGATGCGCTTGGCGCATATAAGAACAAACCTCAGTGGAACAAGCTGGTGCAGACCGCCTTCGCCAACGATTTCTCATGGAACGCCTCGGCGAAGGAATACGTCGCGCTGTATGATAAGATAATTGGCTTGTAGTTGCCCCATTTATGGGGCTGATTTTGCCCGATGAATCGGGCAACTACAATTTTAATTCCGCATCGGATTTCCGGATATAATTAGGCGCTAGTGTGATGATATCCGAAACTCGTCCTTCTCTAAACCTTGGAAGCGCCAGCAGGCCGACCTCGGCTGCGATGGGAAATCTATCCCCCTTTGTCAGTTTGAACCTCTTGCCAAGCCTCTCTTTGAACAGGTCTTTATAATGGATGGCCCCGTCACCGATGAAGAGGAACTCGGGAGGGGACTGAGCCCCTCCCCTACAAAGGATATCACACAAGGCTTCGGGTGTAATCGAACATTCACACGTTACATCCGCCCCCTCACCCCCCGCCACTGACCCGCCGGCGGGCAGGTGACCCTCTCCCCCGCCACTACTACACGACGGGCGCGGCCCAAGGGGAGAGGGGATTCTGCAATAAACTTCACCGCGATAGGCGTTGATGCATGAAACAATAATCCCCCCCCCCCCCCCTTTAAAAAAGGGGGGCTGGGGGGGATTTAAAGCTAGAGCCTCAAGAGTTGAAATCCCAACTATCGGCTTGCCGGTAGCAATGGCAAGCCCCTTGGCCGTCGCAAGGCCGATGCGTAACCCAGTGAACGACCCGGGGCCGATCGCTACCGCAATCCCGTCAATATCATCCAATCCTGCCTTGTAGCGCAGGTCTTTAGACCTGCCAACCGAACCAGCAGGACTAAAGTCCTGCGCTACGCGCCCAATTAATATTGCCTTTTTCAGCGCTTCCTCGATCACACCCATGAGCACTTCCGCATGGCTGGACTTTGTCTGATACGAAACCTCGGCACAGACCTTCTCATCGTGCAATACCGCCACTGAACCGACCTGAGTTGACGTGTCTATTGAAAGTATCTTCATTTAATGAACTTACCT
>ORJL011652489.1_pt1 | contig 19232 bp, 13 predicted proteins | sample 1779941 | NCBI WGS metagenome assembly ORJL01 (sample SAMEA104232317, study PRJEB22302) | groundwater metagenome | biome: forest; feature: aquifer; material: groundwater | place: USA | collected 2011-08-07 | depth 5.8 m | reverse complement strand
TTCGGTCAAAGCCGGTTTGATCCGAAGAATCGTGTCCGCGTCCATGCCAATGGTCTCCTGGGTTCGAGTTCCACTCGAACCAACCGTCGGCTGGCCGCTTGAGATTTCTTGAGCTTTCTTAGCGTTGTAGTACTAACAGCTACGGTCAAACCAACGTTCCCGCGCCCAATACGGGCTTCGTCGCCGTCGCCGCGGGCGAGCGCCACAGTCTGGGTCTCAAGGCCGACGGCTCCGTCGTGGCCTGGGGATATAACGGCCAGGGTCAAACCAACGTTCCCGCGCCCAACACCGGCTTCATCGCCGTCGCAGGGGGCGGGTTCCACAGTCTGGGCCTCAAGGCCGACGGCTCCATCGTGGCCTGGAGCTGGAACTTATTCGGTCAAACCAACGTTCCCGCGCCCAATACTGGCTTCATCGCCCTCGCCGCGGGCCGTTCCCACAGTCTGGGCCTCAAGGCCGACGGCTCCATCGTGGCCTGGGGATATAACATCGACGGTCAAACCAACATTCCCGCACCCAATACGCGCTTCATCGCCCTCGCCGGGGGCGGGCACCACAATCTGGGGATTCAGGCGCCGCCGCCGATCGTCGGCGATGTCGACGGAGACCGCGATGTCGACGGGATCGACTACAACCGGTGCGCCGTATGCCTCAGCGGGCCGGCGGAGACGGAGCGCCCGGCCCTGTGTACGGCGCAGGAGTTCGCCTCCTGTGACCTCAATTCGAACGGTCATGCGGACCTGGTCGACATCGCCGATCTCTCGATCCGTTTCGCGCGGCCGTAGTCGTCTGCCTCGCGTGAGGATCCAGGTCTCAGCGAGGTAGGGTGCATCGAGTAGGGTGCATCGAGATGCACCCTACTACGTGAACTACGGAACTTCGGAACTGAACCCACCGTTCTTGGATAGGCGTTCCAACCAAGGGTGGGTTCAGTAGAACCCACCCTACGCCGTTGACGAAGCGCGTGGGAACACTGTTGGGCTATTCATGTCGCAAGGCGTCGATGGGGTGGACGATGGCGGCTTTGAAGGCGGGGACGATGCCGAAGAAGATTCCCACGCCGGCGCTGAAACCGAGTGCGAGCACGACGGACCAGATCGGGACTTTTACTTCCACCATTTGCGGATGCAAGGACGCCAGTAGGCCGATGCCGTACCCCAGGCCGATGCCGATCAGGCCTCCGACGGTCGAGAGCACAACGGCCTCGGTGAGGAACTGGAGGAGGATGTCCCGTCGTCTTGCGCCGACGCTCTTGCGCAGCCCGATCTCGCGGGTTCGCTCGGTGACGGAGACGAGCATCACGTTCATGATTCCGATCCCGCCGACGAGGAGCGAGATGCTCACGATTCCGGCGAGTACGCTGGTGGCGATGGTGCGAACTTTGCCGAACTCCTGCAATACTTGGTCCTGCTTGAAGACGCCGAAGTCGTTCCGCTGTCCCGGTTTCAACTCGTGCCTTTGACGAAGCACGCTGACCATTTGCTTTTCCGCTTCGGCGACTTTTTCCTCGCCGTCGGCCTCGACGTAGAAGCTCATGTAGTCCTGCATGCGCGGATACATCCGCAGCCCCACGGTCCAGGGGATAATCATGAGCTCGTCCTGATTCTCGCCCATGAAGCTGCCCTTCGCCTCGAGCAATCCGCAGACGCGGAAGCGCTGCCCGTCGATGTGGACGTAGTCGCCGATGAGGCTCTCGTCGCACTCCAGCTTCCGCAGGATCTCCCGGCCGAGCACGACGACCTGGGCGGCGCTTTCCACGTCCACCGCGCCGAAGAACCGACCGGCGTCGACGTGGAAGTTTCGGATCGGTTGAAAAAGCTCACTCGTGCAAACGAGTTGGAGGCCGTCGACGCGCTGCCGACCGTATTCGATCGTTCCGCGGACGACGAGTCGCGGCGCGGTCCGGCGTACCGCGGGGGCGTGGGCGTTGACCGCGTTGATGTCGGCCGTGTGCATTTCGGCGAGCTTGATGAGTTCGCCGCCGGGCGTGCGCTCCCACTCCGGATAAACGGCCATGAGGTTCGTGCCCAGTCCACGAAGGAAGTTCGTGAAGTAGTCGCCGAGTCCTTGCACGAACGAGACGACGGTGATGATCGACGTCACCGCGATGATGATGCCCAGGACGGTGAGCAGGGATCGAATCTTGTTCGCCCAAATCTGCACGAAAGCGGTGGAGATGTTCATCACCGCCGCGGCCAGTTGGCTGGGGAGGAACCAGATCACGCGCTGGGCGACGGTTAGTACTCTCATACGCTTCCCACTAAGGATTCGCGCTACGACGTCTTTCGCCCACCGCACTGCTCACAGAGCAGTGGCACACATGGAGCGCCGCTATTCCCTGGAATCCGTGTCATAACGATACCGCGCGAGTGGACACCGCCAGTTGAGACGCCGAGTCAGTCACGGAGGGTCGAATGACCGGTGCGGACGCCGAATGCACCGTTCGACCGGGCTGCACGGCGTCGAGGACGATCTGACCGTCCATCAGTCGGATCACGCGACGACAGTGCGCGGCGATATCGTCCTCGTGCGTGACGACGATGATGGTCTGACCCTCGGTGTGGAGTCGATCGAAGATGGCCATGATCTCTTCGCCGGTCTTGCTGTCGAGATTTCCGGTGGGTTCGTCGGCCAGGATGATATCCGGGTGTTGGGCGAGCGCCCGCGCGATCGCGACGCGCTGCTTCTGTCCGCCGGAGAGTTGGTTGGGATGATGATGGGAACGGTCCATCAAGCTCACGCGCTCGAGCGCCTCGATCGCCCGCTGTCGACGATTCGGCGTTCGACTGTAGACCAGAGGCAGTTCGACGTTCTTGAGCGCCGTCGTTCGCGGAAGAAGCTCGAATGATTGAAAGACGAAGCCGATGCGCCGCCCGCGTACTCGCGCGAGTTTGGATTGGGACATGGTGCTAACGTTCTCGCCGCCCAAGCGATACTCCCCGCGCGTGGGCACGTCGAGACAACCGAGGATGTTCATCATGGTGCTCTTGCCCGATCCCGACGCTCCCATGATGGCGACGTAATCGTTTTCGAGAATCTGCATGGAGACGCCGCGGAGGGCGCGCACGATCTCGGTGCCGACGCGATAGTCCTTGTGGACGTCGAGCAATTCGATGACCGGGGCGCGAGAAGGGATTCTCGCACCAGCTTCTATGCTCGCACCAGCGCCGGGGACTTGCGCGATCATTGTGATTTCCCCGCCGACGCTTGCTTCTCGTCCGCTTCCGCCGGTTTCTTGTCGCCGCCCGATTTTGCGTCCGGTTCGTCGATCTTGATCTTGCTGCCGTCCTTCAGTTGATCCAGACTGCGGAACGGACCGACCGCGACGCTCTCTTCCAGCTTCAATCCGCGAACGATCTCCACGCTGGTTTCGTCGCTGATGCCGGTCTCGACGAGCTTGGGTCGCGCGACGCCGTCGTGCAGAGCGAATATCACCTTGATGTACTCCGCTCCGCGCTGCTTCCCTGATGTTTCGCGGACCAGCATGTCGGCCGCGCTGACGATCTCGGTGGGAAGATCGCGGCGCTTGCGGTAGACGACGGACTGAATGGGAACGGTGAGCGCGTCGGATTGCTTGGCCACCTCGATGTCGACGTTGGTGGCCATGCCGGGTTTGACCCGCTTGTCCAGCCCCTCGACCAGGACCAGCGTCTCGAACGTGACCACGTCGCGCCCGGCGGGTCTAGTCCCTTTCGTCGCCACGCGGATTACTTTTCCGGGAATCGCGGTCTGCGGATCGGACTGCAAGTAGATTCGCGCTCGCTGCTCGTCTTGCACCAGCGAGGCGTCGGCTTCGTCCACGCGACATCGCGCCTGCATCTTGGAGAGGTCGCTGACCACCATGATCCGCGTGCCGGCGTTGTTCATGGTGCCCATCACCACGACCTCGCCGGACTTGGCAAAACGCTGGGCGATGATGCCGTCGATGGGGGCGGTGATCACCGTTTTGTCGAGATCCTTCTTCGCCGATTGCAATCTCGCCTCGGCTTCGATCAGCTCTTGTTTGCGGATTTCCACGCCGGCGCGCTGTCGAACGAGCACCGTGCGATGGTCGGCGAGTTCGATCGACGACGTAGCGTTGTTTTCCGAAAGCTGGACTTGGCGTTTGAAATCTCGTTCCGCCTTTTCCAGATCGGCGTCGGCCTGGGTCACGATCGCTTTGAGCTTGGCTACGTTGGCCTCGGCGGACGAGACGCGGGCGCGATAATCCGCGTCATCGAGGCGGCAGAGCAGATCGCCTTTCTTGACGACGTTTCCTTCCTCGACGGGCATTTCCAGAATCTTGCCGACGACTTCGGCGCTGATGTCGACTTCGGAGAACGCCTCGATGTCGCCCGGTGCCTGCACGGTGCGGACGATGTCGCGCCGCGTCGGCGCGCCGGCTTCAACGGTGATGGGAAGCTCGCCCGCGACGTGCAGCACGCTCGTTCCGTCCGTACGCCGCGTCACCTTGTTCAGGTAGTACGCGCCGAAAACGGCGCCTCCCAACACGACTATTCCGATGATCGTTTTCATGCCTTGTCTCGTTGTACCTGCATCGCAGAGCCGCCGCTCTTCCTTCCCCCCTTATTAAGGGGGGATTGAGGGGCGGCTTCTCTGTCGCGCCGCATCGTGTGGCACCGGCATCCTGCCGGTGCGCACGGGCTGGAAGCCCGTGCCACACTTTTCTTCAACCGGTTGTTATCCCGGTCGCGGCATCGTGGCTACTTCCAACGCCGCGCGAACGCCCGCCGCTGACATCCAAAAAAGCACACACGTCGCCCACACTTTCCAGCCGCGAAGCTGAGCCGTCGATTTCAGCCCGGCGATCATCACCGTCCAAAACCAAATCCGAAATGGATCGAAGGCCGAAAGCAATCCGGAGAGCGCCGCGATCTTCTTCGCCGCACCTTCCGGCTCGGAATTCACGAACCGCGTGACGAGCGACAGCGACGTGTCCACTTCCAACGTTCGGAAGTTGAGCATCAGTCCCAACCGCACCGCCTCCGCGGCCACATCCACGAAGCTGGCGAAGACGCAGATCGTGATCAGCGCGTGCCACTCGGGTTTTCGCCCGGTCAGCGCCACGATGCCGTAGAGCATCGCCGGGATCAGGAGCACGGTCGCCAACGTCCCCAGCGGTCGGGCGATGACGACCTGCGCCCGGGCCATCAAGCGTAGGAACTCCCCGCCCTTGCGGGTGTCGGCGATCATCTTGCTCAGCGCCGAGCGCTCGACGACGTCGACCTGTTCCCGTTCCAATTTGGCGATGCTGTCCTGCACCTGCCGATCGACTTCGCGATCGATCAGCCCGGTTTCGACGGTGGCGAATCCCACGCCGGCCATGGTCACGAGGAGCAGCACGAGCGCCCATCCGTACGCGGGAACGTCCTCGACGCGGGCGAACACGGCCTTCGGGGCGAAGAGCGCATACGGCACGTCGGCGCTCGTCACCGTCCGCCGTGTAACCGGGCCTACCTTCATCGCCAAACCGACCGCCATTCGCGTAACGACGCTCTCTTCTCGCTCTTCGACGCTTTCGAGGTGCGCTGCGCAGGACCGAAATTGCGGTCCCATCGCAAAGTCCACCGACCGGGTGCTATCATAATCAAGGATTCGACCCGCCGGGCCGCTTATTGTGAGCGTTGGACCGTTTTCGACAGCGGGGCACAACAAACGACGCCGGGAACCGGCGACGCTCGTGACGCCCGGGTTCATGTGACGAATTGGGTGGCATGGGTCCCCGCTGGTGCGTGGACCCATGCCACCCGTTTTGGAACGCACTTCAAGGGCGCCGCCGCATTTGTCGCGCGGCGGATCGTCGGTAGGATGGGTCGTTCGACGGTGAGAGACGGTCGGTTCCGGGCGAGGTCTGGTGCATCGATGAATCAGGAATCCGCGAATCAGGAATCCGCTCGGCGAGCCCCGCACCCGGTCTATTGGGTGATCGCCGCGGCGCTGGCGACGATTGCGGTCAACCCGTGGCTTCGGTCCGGGTCGGCCCCTTTGGATGCGGCCGCCTTTGCCCAAATGCCCACCGGGGGCGGAGCGCGAGGCGTGTTTGCGTTCTCCGGGCAGCTCACCAAGACTTCGTACGGCGTGTACATGGTGGATGTGGACACCATGACGCTTTGGGCCTATGAATATCAGCCGCAGAAGGCGTGCATGAGACTGGCGGCGGCGCGGACCTGGCGATACGATCGCTACCTGGAAAATCACAACATCTGCGACCTGCCGCCGGATGCGGTGGAGCAAATGGTGGATGAGCAGCGGAAGTACCGGTTGTTGAACACAGAGAAAGAACCGCCCAAGAGCAACAGCACGCCCTGAACGCGAGGTAACCTCCCTTGGCCAAATCGATGTTTTACTCCGCCGCAGAGGCAGCTCAGCGGCTTGGGAAAGCGGAAGCGGACATCAAGGTTCTCGTGCGCGACGGCAAGCTGCGCGAGTTCCGCGATGGGGCGACCGTGAACTACAAGGTCGACGACGTAGAGAAGCTCGCCGGCGGCGCGCCCGCTCCGCCGAAGCCCCCGGCGTCCGCACCTCCGCCGCCCCGCCCCTCGCCGAAGGAGGAATCGGGTTCCGACGAGATCCTGCTCGAACCCGCGGATGACTCCAGCGTCGAACTCTCAGCCGGTGGCGGAAGCGACATCCTGACGCTGGAGGAGGCCGACTCCGACGAGACCAGCGCGGGCGGTCGAACGGCGGCGAAGTCCAAGGAGGCGAAAGCGAAGGCCAAGAAAGAGGGATCGTCGGTCGCGTCGGTCGGGGTGAACGTGTTCGACGAGGACGACCTCGATGAGCACGTAGACCCGTTGGCTCAAACCGCGATCACGGACCTCGGCGGGATGGGGCTCGAAGGAGCCGGTGGCGGATCGGGCATCATGGATTTGACCCGCGAGAGCGACGACACGTCGCTCGGTCGCGAGCTGCTAGAGGAAATCTACACGCCCGAGGGTTCTGGCGACGCTGCGGCGGATGATACGGCTGCGGGAACGGCGGAGGCGGATGACGACGAGGTCGCGGTCCTCGAGGAGGCGGAGGAGCCCGTAGCGTCCGATAAGAAGTCGCCCAAGAAACGGGGTCGGGTGGCCGTTGCGACGGCGGCGATGGACTCGGAAGCGGTGGCGGATCCCGCGTCGGCGGCGATGACCGCGCTCTTGGGCGTCGGCGTGCTGGTGATGTTGGTCGGCAGCCTTGCGGCGGCGTCTTTGTTGCGAGGGGTGACTCCCGCGTTTCTTCAATGGACGTACGCCAACATGGTGATCGCGGCGCCTGCGGCGATTGCCGTCGCCGGAATCGCGGGCGGATTGACGTTCTTCCTTTCTGGCCGTTCGCGGTAGAATCCCGCTCGAAGGGTTTCGGACCGGGGCGCGGCGCTGTCGCTGCTTGTTCTTGGTTTGCGATTCAGCGCATGGTGGACCCTGCACCGGTTCGTGCAGTGCCACGAGATGGCACTGTGAGGGCAGGGCGGTTTCTACCACATGGAGCGACCGACGCCCGGACTCCTTGGTAGGGTGGGCACTGCCCACCATCGCCCACCGCACGAACGGAGCGGAAGAGGTGGGCGGTGCCCACCCTACGGGATTCGGTCCTCCCCTACTAAGGGGGGAAGAAAGAAAAGAATGGTCCGCTCAGCGGACCCTACGAGGCGGAGCGGCGGCGAGGCGGGTTCCATCAAACAGGAGGGGTTGTATGCGGGCGTTGTATTCGGCGGCGGGAGTGGTGGTGGGCGGAGCGGCATGGATGGGTCTGTGTGGTTGTGCGGCGGTGGATCGCCTGCAAGCGCAAAATCGCAACCTCGCGGCCGAGAAGACGACGTGTGAGCAGGAACTCACCGACGAGCGCGGGAACAACAAGGTGTTGCAGGCGAAGAGCACCGCCCTGCAGCGCGAGCTGGACTCGAAAACCGAGCTTCTTGCGAATCTTCGCGAGGAAAACGATCACCTGAGCGATATCGTCGCGCTGATGAAGGCGAACGCGGAGGGTCTGGGCGACAAGATGAACTTGAGCCCGATCCAGATCGTATCGCAACTTCCCGAAGCGCTGGACACGGCGCTCAAGCAGTTCGCCTTGCAACATCCGTCTTTGGTGAGTTATGACCCGGCGCGAGGGACGGTGAAGTGGAGCGCCGACTTGCTGTTCGACCTGGGCAGCGACGACGTCAAAGGCTCATCGGCCGAAGCGCTCAAGGGCTTCACGGATCTGTTGAACTCCGCTGCCGCGGCGAAGTTCGAAGTGATCGTGGTCGGTCACACGGACGATCGTCCGATCTCCAAGCCCGACACCAAGGCCAAGCATCCGACGAACTGGCATCTCTCGGCGCACCGCGCGATCGCGGTGTCGAAGGTTCTGATGAAGGACGGGTACGCTCCGCAGCGGGTCGGCGTCGCGGGATACGGAGAGTATCGCCCGCTGGTCGCCGGCGCATCGGAGGACGTCCGGGCCCAGAATCGCCGAGTGGAAATCTTCTTCGTTCCGATGGGCACGCTCTCCAGCAGCGCCTCCGCCGCCCCGCGAACCTCCGCTCCGGAGAGGGCGATGGCGTCGCCCTCCGGTGCAAAGGCCGCCGAGAAGAAAGCAACCAAGCCGGCGGCCAAACCCGCCGAGGCTCCGGCCACGCGTCCGAATCCGTAACGATCGCTTGAAGCGCCGCCTTCACGAACGACAGGGCTCCCAGGATCGGGAGCCCTTTTTTCTTGGTGAAAGGGAGTTTCGGCCTCGTGACTTGGTTCCGGAACCGGTTTTTGGTTGGCTTGGCACGACGTTTGCTACGCCTGACCGGTGGAGATAGTGGTGTTCTTTCCGGCGAGCATGGCCGGGGAATCGGGTGGGTCGGAAAAATCGCTTGGCGGAATGCGGTCGAGGATGGGCGACGTGGGGATGTACTGCGCGCTCGGACCACGCGCTGGCGCTCTTGCCTGTCCGCAACTTGCGCCTGTGGCTCGTGGACCACGCGCTTGCGGTTGTTGCGGCGGTCGGTTTTGCGATCTGGTAGAATCCAATCATGATACTTTCTTCGCCGGAGATTCGAGTGCCGTTGAGAAGAAGGGGAGTTGACCCGATGGGCAGGCTCTTGGGACTGTTCAGCAGCGTCTGGTTCGGCGTGGTCATCGCCGCGCTGCTCTTTGTCTATTGCTCGATCGGCAGCGGGTTCCCGTCGGTTCGTCAGCATCGGGCGTTTGAGATGACGGAGTTCCAGTGGTTCCACTGGTGGCCTTTCACCGTTCTGAACCTGCTCCTCTGTCTCACCATGATCACGGTGACTCTGCGGAGAATTCCGCCGCGTCTGGTGAACGCGGGGGTTTGGACGATCCACACCGGCGTGGTGATGCTCGTCCTCGGAAGCTGGTATTACTTCGGGACGAAGATCGAGGGCGACGCGTCGGTCTTTCGACGACACGTTCGCATCGAAGGACCGGGGTTGACCGCGCCGTCGACGCTGCTGGCGCTGCCCGGCGCGGAGGCGTTTGCGCGGTCGGAATCCGGTGTATGGAAGTTCGAAGTTCAGAGCACCAACAGCGATTGGCCGATCTTGTCCGACGGTCACGATGGGGAACGAACGTACGCGATCAACGTGCAGGTGACGCCGCCGGACGGACCGCCGTTTGTGCGACAACTCTTGGCGGGTTATCCGGATTTCACGGAGGACGTCCTTCCCGGCAAGGGTCGGGCGATCAAGAACATCGGCCGGAAGCTGGTGGATGAACAGCTCAAGCTCTCGTTGGAATACGAACCGCAGACGAGTTTCCACGTCATGAGTACGTGGGCGATCTTCGTGCGTCGCGTGGGCGACCCGGAGTGGATCGAGCGGAAGATCGTCGGGTTACCGCGGTACAACGACCACATCGCGTCGCGTGAGCAGGTGTTCGCCGATCCGACGACGCCGATCTCGCCGCGCCCGCTTGACATCGTGGTTCCACCCGCGCCGGGGGGAGACGCGCTCTCTCGGGCCAATGTCCGCGTCACGGGGTACTTGGGTTACGCGCAAATGGATCGCGAGTGGCGCGAGGGCGGCGATCAACTGAACCCGGTGGCGAAGGTTTCGCTGCTGTCCGATCGATCGGCGCCGACCTCGTTCGAGTTGATGGCCCTCGATCCGACGCACAGTATCGGAGCCGAGGGGACCGTGCAGTTCGTTTGGCTCGACAACGCTGACGCGCTGAAGACCATCCCCGCCGATTCGCGGGCGATGGTGGGAATTACGGTTCCCGGCGCGAACGTGACGCGCGAGGTTCCGGTCATGCAGGGGACGGTTTCTCCGGAAAGTGCCTTTGTGCCGATCGAAGGAACGGAGTTTTCCTATCGCGTCACCAACCTTCAAGATCGATTGCTGATTCCGGGTTCGACGCGATCCGTATCGATCGCGTTCGTCGACATCAAGACGCCGGAGGGCCAGTTCACCCGCTGGGTGGCGGACAGGCCTGAGGTTTCCCGGGATGTTCCCGCGGGAGACGACGCGCACGGGATGGCGACGACGAAAACGGGTGCGATGGATCCGCGGATTCAGATGACGTATCGCCCGTCGACCGCACCGGTCATCGTGGCGGGGTATCCGCAAGGGATGCGATTGATCTTCAACGGGCGAAGCGGGCGGGCGATGGATCGTGAGATCAGCGTGGGCGAGTCGGTGGAGATTCTTGAGGGCCTTCAGGTGCGCGTCGACGGCGTTTGGCCTCATGCGGTGCCAGAGTCGAGACCGCGGGTCATTCCGGACAGCGCGCGACAACAGAAGGTCGACGAAGCGTTCGCCATGATCCGGTTGGAAGTGGATTCGGGTCGCGGCGTCGACGCCCAATGGTTGCGGTTCAACGCGTACGCTCTGCCGAGCGAGGAATACGCCTACGCGGGGCGTTTCTCGTATCTGCCGCAACGATTCCGCTTGGCCGACGGTAGCGTGGTCGAAGTGCTCTTCTCGCGGGAGCGGATGGCGCTGCCCGCGCCGATCGCGCTCGAGGAGTTTGAGCTGGACACGCACATCGGTGGGTACAGCGGATCGGTTTCGACGATTCGCAACTATGTCAGTCAGTTGCGCTTCTTTGACGGAACGAAGTGGACGGATCCGACGCCGATCGCGGTGAATCAGCCGACGGAGTTCGGCGGGTTCTGGTATTTCCAATCGTCGTGGGATCGTCCGCCGGGCGGCGACGCAAACGGCGGAATGAACTATACGGGATTGGGCGTCGGCAACCGACAGGGCGTGTACGTGCAACTCGCGGGTTGCTGTCTGATGGTGGCGGGTTTGATCTTCGCGTTTTACGTGAAGCCGGTGCTGAAGCGCCGCCGCGCGGAACAGCAACGAGGGAAAGTGGGCGCGTTCGCCGGGGAGTTCGGCGGCCCGCTTCGCGCGGGTGCGTTCGAGGAGGTCGATGCGGTTCGGGCGTAGGTCTCGAACCGAGAAACCCTCACCCCTGCCCCTCTCCCTAGGAGGGAAAGGGGGAAGACAGTGACAAGCGTGTGGCACCGGTTTTCAACCGGTGCGAACACCGGTTGAAAACCGGTGCCACATAATCGGGCGGTGGCGGAAGAAGAGTGTTCCCATGAAAAGTGGTTTTCGCATTCGCGGCATCGACGTGATGGTGGTCGTGGCCTTGGTGGGCTACACGGTTTACCGTGAGTCCAATCGAGCGCCGAGATCTCGCGTCGCGGCGACGGAGTTCGCGTCCAAGGTCGATCTGCGTCCGCTGGATCGAACGGCCGTGCATGCGGATGGGCGACTGCGCTCCTTCGAGTCCCACGCCAAGACGTACATGGGCATCGTCTCCGGTTCTCGTTCGATCGACGGACAGACGAACGCGTTCACCTATCTCGACTTGATGCTCCGCCCCGAGCGATACGCCGACGCGCCGATCATCTATGTGAAGAACAAGCTGGTGTTGAACCAGATTCTGGATGCTCTGAAGGACGATCCCCGCCTGACGCCGGAGATGGTCGCGACGACGCGAAAGAGCGGGCTCCTCTCGCGCACGCTGATCCGCGAACCGGCGGTGGTGGCGTTTCTGCAGAAACTCGGACAGGACTTGATCAAGGGAGCGAAACCCGTCGATGCCATTCAATCGGCGATGGGGGTTTCCGATCCGCGCTTCCTTCTGGAAAACCTGCGGATGATCGCTCCGCCAAGCGGCGAGTTGAACAAGCCTTGGGTTTCGCTGAACGAACTATCCTCCGGCGGCGCGCCGCAGGATTCCGCGCACGGCGGAATGGGCGGACAGAAAGCACTGCCGGGCGTCGACAAAGGAATTCAAGATCAGTTGGGGAGTACGTGGTCCGCGCTTCGCATCGCGTGGCGCACCGAAGACGCCGCCGGCGTGAACGCGGCGCTCGCCACGATGGCCGAGCTGCTCCCGACGATTTCGCCGTCGATCTATCCCGCTCCGGGAAGGCTCGCCATGGAGAGTTGGTATTTCCGCACCAGCAGCATGACCTGGGTTTGGCTGCTCTATCTCGCCAGCGTCGTACCGCTGCTGATGGCGATCGTCTACCACTGGGACGGCGCGCGGCGCGCGGGAATGGTGCTGTTCGGCATCGCTTTCCTGGGACATACCGCCTCACTGCTGATCCGCTGGTATGTGTCCGGTCGCTGGCCGAATTCCAACATGTTCGAGGCGGTGCATACGTCCGCTTGGTTCGGCGGGGTCGGAGCGATCATTCTGGAACGACTCGTTCGGCGTTCGGCGTTCCGCAATATGTTTGCGCTGGGGTCGGCGATCATGTCCATGGCGGCGCTGATGGCCGCGTATTTCCTGCCCGCCGATCTGGACTCCAGCATCAGCAACAAGATGGCCGCGCTCAACGACATTTGGTTGTACATCCACACGAACATGATCATTTGGAGCTACGCAGTGATCGGGATTGCGTGCGTGCCCGCGGTGCTCTTCCTGCGACACCGCTGGTGTACGCTCTGGGACGGAGGATCGGTCCCGCGCGTGCGACTGTTGGTGCTTCCGGTTTCCATCGCGGCCCTGAACTACACGGCCTATGTCTTCATCATGAATCTGATTGACCCCGTGGGTCACGGACTGCACGGAACGGAGTATTGGGCGGTGTCCGCGGCGATGTGGAGTTCGCTGATGGTCATCATCGGCGAGGCGCTCAGCGCCCGCGGTCGACGGACGTTGGGTGCGGCGGTCGAACGAAGTGCATCCGGCGGTGCGTCGGCGCTTCTCATGGGCTCGCCGTCCGCGGGCGGGTTCCTCACGCAAGAGAAACCGACGGCCACGCAGGTCTACGACGGGGCGACGATGATCCTGGTCGAGATTTCTTTCATCATGCTCTGGACGGGGCTGGTGATGGGAGCGATCTGGGCCGATCACTCCTGGGGTCGCCCGTGGGGCTGGGATCCGAAAGAAGTCTTCGCCCTGAACACGTTCCTGATCTTCCTGATCCTGATCCACGTCCGGATGAAGGTCCGCGACAAAGCCTTCTGGACGGCCGTCCTCGCCGTGGTGGGGTTCGAGGTGATGATGTTCAACTGGATCGTGGTGAACTTCGTCATCAGCGGGCTGCATAGTTACGCATAGCAGCCCGTGGTGAGATGTGTGGTACGGGTTTTCAACCCGTGTTTGCACCGGTTGAAAACCGGTTTCACACTGGTCTTGAGCACTTTTGCCACGGGGTGATGGGGGGCCCGCCGCAAACGCGGCTTCGCTTTCGCTCTTGCGCAATCCAAAGGCGACGTTGGCGTTCTTCCGATCCTCTTGGTGTCACCGCGCTTTCGTGGTACGAAACACGCGAACGAGGAGCAGGCACCATGAGCAAGAACTTCCCGAGGCGATGCATTCGGAACGGCGAAACGCTCAATTCCTGGTCGACGATCGAGCCGTATTTCGATGCGCTCGATGCGCGGGCGATTGATACGGTTTCGGCGCTCACTCGGTGGCTGGAGGACTACAGCGAGCTGATGGCCGCGGTGGACGAGGTGGGGACGGATCGGCACGTGAAGATGACGTGTCAGACCGACGACCCCGCGCGCAAGGCCGCATTTCTGGATTTCATCGAGAACATCGAGCCGATGTGCAAGCCGCGGTGTCATGCGCTGAACGTGAAATATACGCAGAGTCCGGCGGCGAAAGATCTGCCGCGGGAACGGTACCACGTGCTCGATCGTAGCGTTCGCGCACAGGTCGAAATCTTTCGTGAAGCGAACGTAGCGCTGCAGACCGAGGAGGCCAAGCTCTCACAGCGATTCCAGGAAATCAGCGGTGCGCAGACCGTCGTCTTTGACGGGAAGGAGCAAACGCTGCAACAACTCGCCCTCTACGCCGAGAGAACGGATCGCGCGATCCGACAATCCGCCTGGGAAGCGGAGGCCAATCGACGACTGCAGGATATCGACGCGCTCGAAGACATCTTCGATCAGCTGATCGCGTTGCGACACCAGATGGCACTGAATGCGGATTGTCGCGACTTCCGGGAGTACGCCTTCAAGAGCAAGCAGCGTTTCGACTACACGCCGGAGGACTGCCTCGCGTTCCACTCGGCGGTGGAGACGGCCGGCGTGCCCGTGTATCGGGAAATGCAGCGTCAGCGAAAGCGGGCGCTCGGAGTAAGCCCGCTTCGACCCTGGGATGGATCGGTGGACGTGAAGGGTCGACCGCCTTTGCGCCCGTTCCAAACCGCGGATCAGCTTTGTGACGGCTCGTCGCGTGTCTTTCATCGCGTGCATCGCGACCTGGGAATGCAGTTCGACGAAATGCGGGAGCGCGGATATCTCGACCTGGAGAGTCGCAAGGGCAAAGCTCCCGGCGGTTATCAGGCGACGTATGACGAGGCGCGACACCCGTTCATCTTCATGAACGCCGTCGGTGTGCAGCGCGACGTGCGCACCATGATCCACGAAGGCGGGCACGCGTTTCATTGCTATGCTGCAAGACACGATTCGCTCTTGCCCTACCGCAGCAGTCCCATGGAGTTTGCCGAGGTTGCGTCGATGGGAATGGAGCTTCTCGCTCTCGATGCCTTTGACGAGTTCTACCGAGGCGAAGACCTCGCCCGGGCGAAACGCGCCCAACTCGAGGGCATCGTCTCTTTGTTTCCCTGGGTCGCAACCATCGACGCTTTCCAACACTATCTCTATACGAATCCCACACACACGCGCGACGATCGCCGTCGCGAATGGCTTTCCCTGCACGACCGTTTCGGCGGTATCGCGGATTACTCCGAACACGAACGGGCACTCGCGTATTCCTGGCAGCGGCAGCTTCACCTCTACGAAGTGCCGTTCTATTACATTGAATATGGCATCGCACAGCTCGGCGCCCTGCAAGTGTGGAGGAACGCTCTCCGCAATTTCCCATCGGCCGTCGAGAATTATCGCAAGGCGCTCTCGCTGGGCGGCAGTCGCCCGCTTCCCGAACTCTTCACCGCTGCCGGCGCCTCCTTTGACTTCTCCAGCCGAACGATCGCGCCGCTCATGGAGATGGTGCAACGCGAATTGGAGAAACTCCCCGCGTAGGGTCCGCTGTGCGGACGTTTCTTCCGAGCGTGTGATATCGCCGGCAGCGTCGACCATCGGAGCCGTGGCGCAATGGGGCGTATCCGTCCCCCACCCTCGCGGTAGCGAGGATTGGCACCCGCAGGAAGAAGGGAACGCGTGGATGAAGAAAGATACGCACAGCGTACCCTTCGAGCGCGCGGTCGCGACGAGTTACACCACAGACAGCTCGTCGATCTTGGCGGCGAGGATGAAATCGCTTTCGGTCAGGCCGTCGATCTTGTGGGTCCAGATTTCGATACGAACTTCTCCCCAGGAGAGGTGGAGGTCGGGGTGGTGACCTTCCGCTTCGGCGAGGGCGGCGACGCGGTTGACGAAGTCCAACGCCGTGATGAAATCGGGGAACGTACACAACTTGTCGAGATGGTGTTCACGAACCACGACCCAGCCTCGGAGTTGGTCGGCGAGCGCTCGCAGCGCTTCACCCCGGAGCGGAGGGACGCCGCCTCGGCACGGGATACACTTCTTCTTGGCGAGATCGGTCATGATGCACTCCGGATAGGAACCGCTGACGATGGGGCACCGCCGCCCGGTTCGTTCCTGCTCGAAGCCTACCCCAACGGCGGGAACGCGACGAGTTTGCAGCTTGCGGTTACGGCCAGATTCGATTTCCCGCCGCCGCGGCGGGCGACCGGAAATTGACGATCCGCGAGCGGAACCCGGCGCCGACGGAAACCGAGAGTCGAAGGATCCTGGGGCGGTCGACGCCGAGGTTGACTCGGCTTCGGGGGGACGGTAGCCTAGGCGGGAATTCGCGGGGCGTAGCTCAGCTTGGCTAGAGCGCAGCGTTCGGGACGCTGAGGTCGCAGGTTCAAGTCCTGTCGCCCCGAATGACATAAGTCGCGACGAGCAATAACATTGCGTTAATTCAACGCTCATGTTCCATCGCTTCGGCGGATCCCAAGGCGCGATGTATTCGCTCATCCTTGGCCGATTCGTGTTCGAAACCTAATGGTCGCAGTTTTGTCGTTCCCTTCCGTGATTCTTCGTTGAGCACTGAGGTGGACACCGCCGGGAACCTCGGCTCCGATGCGGCGCTCGATCGCAGTTTCTGCTGCCTGGAAACGCATTTCTTAACGTGGATTTAATGCGCGCGGGTAGCGGTCGATGCTACTCTAGCGGCCCGTCGAGCACGGTGCGGCGCGGGCTTCCCGCCCGGTTGGGTCCGTGTCAGAATCGGCGAGGCGGCGGGGTGCAAGGCGGAACGCGACCGACGACTGGCGCGAAGCGACAGCCGGCACTACACCAACCACGCGCTCGCGCTTGTGGCTCGTAGAATGTCGGTGCTGCATGGTTCGGTCGGACGTTCGCAGCAGCCTGGGTCGCTGCGATCACATGGAACCGGTGTAGGAAACCCGATCCTGGAGGTTCGCGTGGATAGAGAGGCGGTCTCATCGCGGGGGTCGACGCAAGGGCATTCCCACCGCCCCGGTACGCTCGATGCGCCGGTGCCGACAGGCAAGGGTCCGGTCGACATTTCGGCGCTGCCCGGGCGGCTCATCGCGATCGAGGGCACCGATGGCGTGGGACGCTCGACGCAGATCGCGCTACTGCGGGAGTGGTTGGAGAATGAGGGATTCGGCGTGTCGCACTCGGCGCTGGCTCGCGGGCGCTTGTCGGGCGCGGGACTTCGCAAGGCCAAGCTGGGCACCACGCTGGGACAGTTGACGCTGGACCTCTTCTACGCCACGGACTTCGCGGACCGACTCGAGAACGATATCCTCCCTGCGCTTCGCGCCGGTTTCGTGGTTCTCACCGACCGCTACATTTACTCCATCATGGCGCGTGCGATCGTGCGCGGGATCGACCCGGATTGGCTGCGGGATTTGTACCGGTTCGCGCCCGCGACACACGGCGTGTTCTATCTCGATATCAACGTCGCAAAGTTGGTTCCACGAGTCCTGGCTCGCGGAGGGCTTGATTACTGGGAGTCCGGACTTGATTTTCAGGGCGAACAAGACCTGTACCAATCGTTCGTCGTTTATCAGGAGCGCTTGCTCGACACGTTCCGCCAACTCTCGGGGACGTACCAGTTCCATCAGATCGACGCCAACCGCGATCCGGCCGATGTGTTCCGCGACTTGAAAGCGGGCGTTCTCGCGATCGTTCAACCGATGAGGAGCGGGTCGGTATGAGCGCGCCTGTCGGAACACGTCGATGGATCGACGGTCTCTACGTCGACACGCCGGTCGTCGTCGCGGCTGAGCGAGCGCTCAACGATCGTTTGCGAACCGTGGCGCGACGGGTCCGCGACGTTGCGTCGGCGGAAAGCGATCAACCCGATCTCGTCCGCCAACTTCGCGTGGCCACGCGGCGGGCGGCGACGGCGCTGTTCGCGTTTGAAGGCGTCTGCGATGGATCGGTGGTGCGGGTCTGTCGACGGACCGTGCGCCGACTTCGCCGCGCCGCCGGTGACGCGCGCAATGCGGACGTTCTAGCCCGGCGCATGGCGGAGGATCCGGAGGCTGCGCAGCTCGTTTCGGCAGGGGTTCTCGCAGCCATCCAGGAGCGGCTATCGGCGGCGCAGCGCCAAGCTCGCGCCGACCTGCTCGAAACCGTGCGTCGGTTCGACGGAAACAGGCTGGACGTTCTGCGAAAACAACTGCTCCGGTCCCTTCGCGCGGCGCGGCGTCCGCGCGGTCGACCGGACGACGCGGCCAGCGACATTCAACCGTACAGTCTCGGCGAATTGGCTGCGGTCGAACTGCCGGCGCTCCTCGCCGAGGTTCGAGTTCCTGCGCCGTCCGAAACGGTCTCGGCGTCGGAGCTTCACCGGTTGCGCGTTGCGAACAAGAAGCTCCGCTACGCGTGCGAGATCTTTGCCGGATGTTTTCCGGCCCGCTTTCGTACGCGGCTGCATCAGGGGTTGGAACAAACGCAAGATCGGCTTGGCGCGCTGAACGATGTTTTCGACATCGCGACGACGCTGCGGAGCGGCTTCGGGCTTTCGACCGAGATGATCGGGACTCGCGGATGTGCCCCGGGTTCAGACTCGAACGAGGGCGCGGAGATCACGAAAGCGGTCGCCGCACTCTGCGCACACTATGAGTTTGAATACACGCGACTGGCGAGCGAGTTCCGGGCATGGTGGCAGGAGCCGACCGCGACTTCGATCTATGGCGCGCTCGACGAACTCATTCAGACGCATTGTGTGGACTGGGCGTACGCGGTCCGCTCTCGTCGACATCCGGGCTTGGCAAGACCGAAACGTTCGATCGTCGCCGCGGGGTCCGCCGTCGCCGCGGATGGGCAGGCGTCCGCGGAACCGATTGGATGGCTGCCGCGACACCGCCGAATCGCCGCGATCGACGTCGGCACCAACAGCATCCGGTTGACGGTCGCGGAAACGGATCCGGACACAGGGTTCCGGATCATCGAGGATATCAAGGAAACCACTCGTCTAGGGAACGGCGTGTTCACGGAAGGGCGGTTGCAGCCCGGCGCCATGGAGCGCTCGCTTGCGGCGCTGGAAACCATGCGTCACGTGGCCGAGGGACATCACGCCGACCGCATTCGCGCCATCGGAACCTCGGCGCTTCGTGAGGCGCGCAACGCCGAGGAGTTCCTCGACGCCGTTCGTCGCCGTGCGGGCGTGTATATCGATGTGATCGACGCTCGGCAAGAAGCCCGTCTCGCGTTTTCCAGCGTGGCGAATGCGTTCGATCTCACGGGATTGAAAGTCGCCGTCGCCGACATCGGCGGCGGCAGCACGGAGCTTGTGCTCGGCGCGGACGGCGTCGTGGATGCGGTGTACCCGCTG